>QWCH01001868.1_pt1 | contig 132655 bp, 138 predicted proteins | sample 1972671 | NCBI WGS metagenome assembly QWCH01 (sample SAMN09866713, study PRJNA288562) | Human gut metagenome isolate term3_stool, whole genome shotgun sequencing... | isolation source: gut | host: Homo sapiens | place: USA: California
TGGTTGATGGCTATTCCCGTTTGGTCGACACCAAGAGATTCTCTCAATCGGTTTAATCTGGTGTTTTCAAGATGTCCTTATGAGGAGTCGCCCTTGGCCCTGCCTGTTTTTTTATCACTTATTTACCGGCACTTCTGTGCGGCCTCTCGTCCGGCCCGGAAGGCCCGGATGTTCAGCTCCTTCACCTTTTCGGGGACGGTATCGGCCACCACCTGCTCCCAGTCGATCTGGGGACAGCCCAGGCTGTCGCACATGGCGCCGAAAAGCACCACGTTCATGCACTTGGCGTTGCCCAGGTCCAGGGCGATCTCGCTGGCGGGCACGGCGATGGTACGGAACACCTTTTCCATGGCCTCGATGCAGCCGTCCGGATACGTCTCGGCCCCGGAGGCGATGGTGGTGGACTTGATGGCATAGTCGTTGATCACGGCCACGCCGTCGGGCTTGAGAAACTCGGCATAGCGGACGGCCTCCATTTTTTCCAGGGCCACCATGATGTCCGCCTCGCCCTTGCCGAACACGGGGCCGTATACCTTGTCGCCCCAGCGGACCTGGGTGGACACGGAGCCGCCCCGCTGGGCCATGCCGTGTACCTCGCTCTGCTTGACGTCGTATCCGGCCTGCATGAAGCCGTTGGACATGATCCGGGAGATCAGGATGGCGCCCTGACCGCCCACGCCCACCAACAGGGCGCTTTTCACGTTGGACATATCAGTTTTCCTCCTTTTCGATGGCGTCGAAGGGGCAGACCTGGGCGCAGACGGTGCAGCCCACGCACTGGGTGCGGTCGATGACGGCCTTGCCGTTTTCCATGGAGATGGCGGGGCAGCCCACCCGCAGACAGCTGCGGCAGCCCCGGCACTTGTCGGCGTTTACATGGCACATGCCCTTGCGGAACTTATCCCGCTTGATCAGCAGGCAGGGACGGCGGGTGACGATGGCAGGCTGCTGTCCGGCGTCCAGGGCGGACACCGCCTGGTCCACGGCGGCCTTCATGGCCTTCAGGTCCTGGGGGTCCACCGTCAGCACCGGGGCAAAGCCCAGGGCGGTGAGAATTTTCTCCACGCTGAGCAGGGCGGTGGGGTCCCCCTGGAGGGTATAGCCCGTGCCGGGGTTGTCCTGGTGGCCGGTCATGCCGGTGATGCGGTTGTCCAGCACGCAGGGGATCATCCGTCCCTTGTTGTACACGATCTCCGCCGCGCCGGTCATGCCGCTGTGGAAGAAGGTGGAGTCGCCCACCACGCCGAACACCACCTTGCCGGTGACGCCCTCTTTTTCAAAGCTCTTGGCGATGCCCATACCGGCGGAGAAGCCCGCGCCCATGCACACCACGGAGTCCATGCAGTTCAGGGGCTCGGCGCAGCCCAGGGTATAGCAGCCGATGTCGCCGGTGACCACATAGTTCTTGTTCCGGGACAGGGTATAGAAGAAGCCGCGGTGGGGGCAGCCGGGACACAGGGCCGGGGGCCGCTTGGCCGGGGTCACGTCCACGGTGCGGAAGTCCGCCTTCTGGCCCAGGACCCGCTCCCGCAGAAGCTGGGTGTTCAGCTCGTACAGGGGACCGGTAAGCTCCTTGCCCACGCAGGGGATGCCGGCGGCCTTGATCTGGTCCTCCATAAAGGGCTCCAGCTCCTCGATGACGTAGAGCTTCTCCACCTTGGAGGCAAAGTCCCGGATCAGGTCCATGGGCAGGGGGAAGGTCAGGCCCAGCTTCAGGAAGGAGGTCCCCTCCGGGAACACCTCCCTGGCGTATTCATAGGCGATGGAGGAGGTGACCACGCCCACCTTGCCGTCGCCCATTTCCAGCTTGTTCAGGCCGTTTTCCAGGGCACGGGTGCAGCCGTATTCCTCCAGCTTCTTCAGGCGCTCCTCTACAATGGGATGGTTGGCATAGGCGTGGGCCGGGGTGCAGACGAACTTGCGGACGTTGCGGGCATAGGGGGCGTGGGTGTGCTCCCGGCGCTCCCCGAACTCCACCAGGCCCTTGGAGTGGCAGACCCGGGTGGTGGTGCGGTACAGCACCGGCGTGTCGAACAGCTCGGACACCTCGCAGGCCAGGGCCACAAAGTCCTTGCACTCCTGGGCGTCGCTGGGCTCCACCATGGCGATCTTGGCGGCCCGGGCATAGTGGCGGTTGTCCTGCTCATTCTGGGAGGAATGACAGCTGGGGTCGTCGGCGGTGACCACGATGAACGCCCCGCCCACGCCCATGTAACCGGCGGTGAACAGGGGGTCGGCGGCCACGTTCAGGCCCACCATCTTCATGGTGCAGAAGGAACGGGAACCGGCGATGGACGCGCCGTAGGCCACCTCGGTGGCCACCTTCTCGTTGGGGGCCCACTCGCAGTATACGTCGTCCTTATACTGGGGCAGATTTTCCAGAATTTCCGTGCTGGGGGTGCCGGGATAGGCGGAACAGATTTTGATCCCGGCCTCATAGACGCCCCGTGCGGTGGCCTCGTTGCCGGACATCAGATGCTTCATGGTGATCTCCTTCCTTTCTATACGCTGTTTTTTCTCTTGTATCAATATTCCCGGGGCTGGGCCTGGCCGTGGAGCACCCGCAGGGCGCCCTCCGCCAGGGAGCGCATCTCCTCCTCGCCGGGGAAGCGCAGCACCGGGGCAAGACCCCCCACATAGGCGGTGATATCGTCGCAGAAGGACTGCTCATAGGCCATGCCGCCGGTATAGGCGATGGCGTCCACATGGAAATGCAGTACCGCCGCCATGGCGCCGATGTCCTTGGCCAGCTGGTATACCAGGGCCTGATAGGCCTCCGTGAATTGGGGGTCCCCCTCCTTCACCCTGGCGCAGATGACCCGGAAGTCCGTGGTGCCCAGATAGGAGAACATTCCGGCCTGGCGGCCCAGGATTTTCTTCACCTCGTCCTGGCTCCTGCCGGAGAAGCAGAAGCTGATGAGCTGGTTCACCGGCAGGCCTCCGGCCCGGTCCATGCCCATGGAGCCCTCGTCCTTGACGTTGAACAGATCCACGATGCGGCCGTTGTGGTGGGCCGCCACGGACACGCCGCCGCCCAGGTGGCAGACGATCAGGTCCGCCTCCTCATAGGGCTTGCCCAGGGCCGCCGCCGCCCGGCGTCCGATGGACTTCTGGTTCAGGGCGTGGAACTGGCTCAGGCGGCGGAAGGGGGCAAAGCCCGTGTAGTGGGCCACCTCCGTCAGCTCATCCACGCACACCGGGTCCACGAAAAAGGCGGGGATGCCCACCATGTCGCCGATGCGCCGGGCCAGATACGCCCCCAGGTTGGAGGGATGCTCGCCATAGGGGGCGGTCTCCACGTCGTGCATGACCCGGTCGTTGACGGCGTAGGTGCCGGAGGGGATGGGCCGGTACAGGCCGCCCCGGCCGCACACCGCGTCGAAGTCCGACAGGCGGAATCCGCTCTGCGCCACGGCGTCCAGAATGGCCTGCTGGCGGTAATCCGCCTGGTCGATGACCCGGTCGAAGCGGTCCAGCTCCTGGGGGGAGTGGTCCACGGTGGTCTTATAAACCTGCGTCTCCTCGTCGAAAACGGCCACCTTGGTGCTGGTGGCGCCGGGGTTGATGACTAATACCTTCATGGGCAGGCTCCTCTCTATGTGAATATTTCACCGAATAACTTAATGAACAGTTCCATTATGGCAGTGTAAGGCCGGTTTGTCAACGGTGATTTCCGGCGGAAACCAAACCTTGTGGGACCCCACAAAAAAACCGCCTCCGGCCCTGTCGTTTTGACAGAACCGGAGGCAGTGCCGCCGGGAATTATTGCAGATTCAGCCGCTTTTTCAGCATCAGCAGGGTCAGCACGTAGTACGCCGCCCCCAGCAGGGCGGACACCCCCGCCGCCGCCCACGCCAGGGAGCTGAACACCTGCGTCACCGGCAGGTTGGTCCAGAGGTCAGGGTTGATATTGATCTGAATGCCCACCGAGGCGAAAATGGACCCGATGGTCTGGGTGACGATGCCGAAGCCGATGTAAAACACCACCGACAGCAGGACCTTGTGGTTGGAGAAGCTGTGGCCCAGGGAGATGGCGGCGTAGAACTTCAGGAACGACACCAGGCAGGACACCAGGCACAGCACCACCAGGGCCGCGGCGCAGCCGGTGAGGTTGCCGGACAGATGCTGCCGCAGGCTCCGCAGCCCCTGGGCGATCAGGGAGAACACGTTCTCCCGGCCCACCACGGAAATTTCCGCCATCCACGCCAGCGCCGCCAGCACCGTGGACAGGACGCTCCACACCAGGGCCACCAGCAGCTTGGACCAGATCAGCTGGCTGCGGCTCACCGGCAGGGTGAACATCAGATACCCCTCGTCGGTCATCAGGTTCTTATAGAACCGGTACACCATCAGCACCAGGGTCAGCAGCAGCATACCGAAGGTGGTCACGCCGAACAGGGTGGCAAACACCGTCTGGACGACGGACAGCACCGTGCTCTCGGGATACCGGCCCAGCAGGCGGCCGAACAGGGTGCAGCCCCCGCAGGACACCAGCAGCAGGGCATACACCGGCAGCATGATCCGCCCGGTGGCCCGGAATTCGTGACGAAGCAGCTTACTCAGCATAGCGGAACACCTCCCGGAACAGCTCGTCCACGCTGCAGCCCTTCTCCTGGCGGATCTGATCCACCGACTGCTGCAGCAGAATGCGGCCCTTGTTGATGAAGATCACGTCGTCCAGCACGTTCTCCACGTCGGCGATCAGGTGGGTGGAGATCACCAGGGAGGCATTCTCATTATAATTGCTGAGAATGGTGTGGATGATATAGTCCCGGGTGGCGGGGTCCACGCCGCCGATGGGCTCGTCCAGCAGATACAGCCGGGCCCGGCGGCTCATGACCAGGATCAGCTGCACCTTTTCCCGGGTGCCCTTGCTCATCTGCCGGATCCGCAGCTTGGGGCTGATCTCCAGGGCCGTCAGCATATGCTCGGCGGCGTCCCGGTCGAAATCCGGATAGAAATCGCAGAAAAAGTCCAGCAGCTGCACCACGTTCATCCACCCGGACAGATACGTCCGCTCCGGCAGATAGGACACCAGCTCCTTGGTCTCCGGCCCCGGGGCATGGCCGTCGATGGTGACGGCGCCGCTGCTGGGGACCAGCAGGCCGTTGGCCAGCTTGATCAGGGTGGACTTGCCGCTGCCGTTGGGGCCTAAAAGCCCCACGATGCGCCCGGGCTCCACCGTCAGACTGACGTGGTCCAGGGCCAGGGAGCTGTCGAAATATTTGGTCAGCTCCCTGCATTCCAGAATCGCCATGTTACTCCTCCTTCCATTCCTCCAGCAGCGCCTTCACCTGCTGCCGGTCATAGCCCAGCTGCGCCATGGACTCCAGATATTCCCGGGTCCGGCTGCGGGCCAGGTCCTCCTTGGCGCTCTGGATCACGGCGGTATCCTCCGTGACAAAGCGCCCTGCCGTGCGCTGGGTGTGCAGCAGGCCGGTGCCCTCCAGCTCCGCCAGGGCCCGCTGCACGGTGTTGGGGTTCACTCCCGCGTCCGCCGCCAGCTCCCGCACGGTGGGAAGCCTCCCCCCGCTGGGAATGGAGCCCGACAGAATGGCCAGGGTGATCTGCTGGGTCAGCTGGGTATAGATGGGTTGGTCGTTGCGAAAATGCCACTCCATGGCCCCGCCTCCTTGTGTTAATGTCTTATGCAAGTAATACAATAATACAAATGCGGCCCGTTGTCAAGCCCCAAATGTAAATTTTTTCCCCATCGGTTGACGGGGCGGGCCGGGAAAGCTATACTGGAAGATGAAAAGAGGTATCCACCCCCTTCCGCGAGAAAGGAGAGTTTTTCATGAATCACAGCTGGAACCACGACCCCTTCCAGGGGGGCGGGCCGGTGCCCCACCGGCCGAAAAAACAGCGCCGGCCCATCGGCACCCCTGTGGGGCGGACGCTGCTGAACCTGGCGGTGACGCTGGTGTTCGGGGCCATCTATTTCTATGTGACGCTGCCGCCGCTGAACCTGCACTCCGGCGACTTCTATGTGTTCGTGCTGCTGCTGTGCGCGGTGTACTGCGGCTGCGCGGTGCTGACCTCCGGGTTTCAGGGCAGCGGGGCCAAGGGCTACTTCGGCTTTGTGAAAAAGCAGTGCACCGTCCCCTTTGTGCTGGGCCTGGTGCTGGTGGTCACGGCGCTGATCGGCGCGGCCATCGGCTGGGAGGTGTTCCGGGCCGGGTCCTACCGGGACCTGCTGACGGTGGAGACCGGCGACTTCGCCGCCGACATCAAGGAGATCAGCTATGACCAGATCCCCATGCTGGACCGGGACTCCGCCGAGAAGCTGGGCAACCGCAAGCTGGGCGAGCTGGCGGACATGGTGTCCCAGTTCGAGGTGGCCGGGGACTATACCCAGATCAACTACAAGGGCCGCCCGGTGCGGGTGACGCCCCTGCGCTACGGCGACTGGATCAAGTGGCTGAATAACCGCTCCGATGGCCTGCCCGCCTATCTCATCATCGACATGGTTACCCAGAACGTGGACGTGGTGCGCCTGGACCAGGGCATCCGCTATACCACCGCCGAGCACTTCAGCCGGAACCTGGGCCGCTATCTGCGCTTCCACTATCCCACCTATCTGTTTGACACCCCGGCCTTCGAGATCGACGAGGAGGGTAATCCCTTCTGGGTCTGCCCCCGGATCAAAAAGACCATCGGCCTGTTCGGCGGCACGGACATTGCCGGTGCGGTGCTGGTGAACGCCGTCACCGGCGAGTGCACCTATTACGACGCGGCGGACGTGCCCGCCTGGGTGGACCATGTGTACCCGGCGGAGCTCATCGAGCAGCAGTACAACTACCACGGCGCCTATATCAACGGCTTCATCAACTCCCTGTTCGGCCAGCGGGACGTCACCGTCACCACCGACGGGTATAACTACCTGGCCATCGGCGATGACGTGTATATGTACACCGGCATCACCTCCGTGGTGTCCGACGAGTCCAACATCGGCTTTATCCTGTCCAACCAGCGCACCAAGGAGACCCGGTTCTATACCGTGGCCGGGGCGGAGGAGTTCTCCGCCATGGATTCCGCCCGGGGCCAGGTGCAGCAGATGAACTACACCGCCACCTTCCCGCTGCTGCTGAACATCGCCGACCAGCCCACCTATTTCATGGCCCTGAAGGACGCGGCGGGGCTGGTGAAGATGTACGCCATGGTCAACGTCAGCCAGTATCAGATCGTGGCCACCGGCAGCGACGTGGCTGAGTGCGAGGGCAACTATCGCCAGATGCTGGCCCGCAACAACCTCATCGACAACTCCGACGCCAACATCCCCGCTGATACCCAGGAGGCCACCGGTGTGCTGACGGATATCCGCACCGCTGTCATCGACGGCAACAGCCGGTACTATCTGCGGCTCCAGGGCGGGAGCGTGTACTATGTGCTCTCCGCCGCCGACGCGCCCCAGGTGGTGACCCTGAACACCGGCGACCGGGTGACCATCACCTACCGGCCCCAGGAGGACGCCTCCATTCTGGAGGCTACCGCCGTCACTTTGGTGTCCGGCAGCAGCGGTACCGTTGACAACCCCACGGACCCCATCAAAATCAACCCCGCCCCGGGCATCGGCGACATCATCACCGACCCCGGCGACGGCGGACGGGTAGAGCTCCCGGTGGAGCCGCCCCCCGAGGAGGTCCGGCAGTAAGGAATAGGAACTGTCCCAAAAAGGTCCCCGGCGCAGTGCGCCGGGGACCTTTTGACGATATTTTTTCACTTTCCGCTGACGCTCAACAGAGCGGTGGGCAGGCTGCCGTCCAGCAGCAGGATGCACCGGCGCAGATCGTCGCCGATGTTCTCCGGCATGCCGGACTCGATCCAGTCGAACACGCCGCTCAGCAGGCCCCGGGCATAGAACCGGGACACGAACTCCAGGTCCTCCTGCCCCACGTCCAGGCCCACCGCCGCCTGATCCACGATCCGGCGGATCACCGGGCCGTAGCCCTGCATCAGATAGCGCTCCAGGTCCCGGCGGTTCACGGAGCGATAGGCGTTCATCACCAGGTGCCGCTTGCTGCGCAGAACATCGGTGATGGTGTGCAGCTCCTGCCGCCAGTCGCCGCCGGCTTCCCGGACGGTCTGGGCCAGGTTGGCGGCCTCCCGTTCAAAGATCCAGCGCATCAGGTCGTACACGTCATGGAAGTGATAGTAAAACGTCTGGCGGTTCACGCCGCACCGGGCCACAATGTCCTTGACGGTGATCTTTTCCAGGGTTTTGGTTTCCAGCAGCTGGCACAGGGCCTCTGCCAGGTCGTGTTTTGCGTTCATGGGCAGCAGTCCTCCTTTTTACATGATGCCGGATTTTTCCTTGCTGCGGGCGATCAAGCGGTTCAGCGGCCTGGCCGGGTAGTACAGCAGCATACCCAGCGCCGCAAACAGCACGCACATGCCCGCCATCACAGCCAGATTCGTCCAATATACGTTTTCATACCGTCCGGCGATGGTCTCCCGGAGCATATCCATGCCATAATGGAACGGCATCAGAACATACAGCTTCTGGAACACCTCCGGCAGCACGTCAATGGGATAGGAGCCGCCGGAACCCGCCACCTGGATGACCATGATGATCACGGACAGGGCCATGCCGATGTTGTCCAGGGCGTACACCAAGGCGAAGTTCATCATGGTGAAGTTCAGGCTGCACACGCAGCAGGCCAGCAGGAATAATCCCGGGTGCAGGCACTGCATCCCGATATAGTACACGCAGCCAAGCCCCGTTACCAGCGCCTGGACCATGCCCACCAGGAAGAACAGCTGGTATCTTCCGAAGAACCGCTGCCAGGGACGCAGCAGAGGCAACGGCGGAATGGGGGCGTTCACATGGATCATGGTGGCCGTCAGCAGGGAGCCCACAAACAGGGCCAGCATGATGTAATACGGGGCCATGGCGCTGCCGTAGGTGGTGATTTCATACACGGGCACCGTCTCCATGGCGATGGGGTCGGACAGGTATCCGGCCAGCTCCTCGGGGTTGTTTTCCAGCACGTCCAGAAAGCGGCGGAAGCCGTCGCTGGTGACAATGCGCTCCACATCGTCCGACAGCTTCCCCAGGTCCCCCCGCAGGGTGGCCGACAGCTGGATGGCCCCGCCCAGGGTGGTGCCCGTGGACTGGATGGCGTCCTGATACCGGCCCAGCTTATCCCCCAGGGCCGTCAGCCCGCCGGACACGTTGTCGAACACGTTCTGAACGGCCTGGAGCTTCTCCTGCACGTCCCGGTTCAGCTCCTCCACCCGCTGGTTGACGCTTTCGCTGATGCGCAGAGCCGCCTCCCGCAGGTCCTGGCGGACCTGGTCAACCTTGGCCTGAACCTCCTGGTTCCAGGACTCCAGCTGGCTGGGGTCCTCCAACTTTTTCAGCAGGTCCCGAAGCTCCCCGATGTGGTAAATGGCGTTGCCCAGCCGCTCCTGGATGGCGGGATAGTTGTCGGCATAGTCCCGCAGCTTCTCCAGCCGCTGCTGCAGCGCCTCCAGGCGCTGGTCCATCAGCTGGGCGGGGCCCGCCAGAAAGCCCGCCACGTCCTCCGCCGTTCCCATGGCGGCGGCCAGGTCGGCGGCGATGACGTCCAGCTGGTTGTCGATGTCCTCCAGCTGCCGGGCGATCTCGGCCTCGGCCTCGTTCAGGCGGCCCACGCCCCGGTTCAGGGCGTCCTGCACGCCGGACAGGTCGCCGCTTTTGACGATGTTGTTCAGGTCGTCAGACACCACCCCGGCACAGGCCAGGATGCTGTCCGTCTGGTCCACCAGGGTCTGCATGGCCGTCAGGGTGTTCTCCAGGGCCAGGAGACTCTGCTGGGCGCTGCCCAGCTTCTCGATGATGCCCTGGGACACGTCGTCGGCGTCCAGGCCCAGGGCCTTGCACACGGAGCTGACGGTGGTAACGGCATCGGTCACGGTTTCCACCACCGTGGCGTTGATCTCGTCCTGCACGGCGGTTTTGGCCTTGTTGGTGATTTTGGGGGCAATGGCGTTCTTCTTCTGGTTCTCATAATACTGGATCTGGGGATGCCGCAGGTCCGTGTCCAGAATGCTGACAAAGTCCCCGGTGAAGTCCGAGGGCACGATCAGGGCGGCATAGTACTTGCCGGAGCGGACGCCCTCCAGGGCCTCCTCCCGGGAATCCACAAAGTCCCAGCCCATCTGGTGGTTGCTTTTCAGACCGTCCAGCACCATGGAGCCGATGTTCAGCTTCAGGCCCAGCAGCTCATAGCCCTCGTCCTCGCTGGTAACGGCCACCCGGATGTTGGACGTGGAGTCCGGGCCATAGGGGTCCCAGTTGGAGAAAATGTTGAACCAGGCATACAGGCACGGGATCAGGCACAGACCCATGATGACCACCACGGCCACCACGCTGGCGCTGATGCGCTGCCAGTCGGACCGGAAGATTCTCCAGATATTTTTCATTTCCGTTCCTCCTTTGAGCCGTTCCCCTGCTGCTCCATATATTGGAAGATGCGTCCCAGCTCGTGGGACAGCGACTCCAGCCCCCGGGCCAGCTGCTGCACGTCCGTCTGAAGCCCGGCCAGCGTCTGATTCAGGTCAGGGGAAACAGGCTGCGGGGCGGCCTGGGATGCCGGCGGGACAGGGGCAGGATTCTCCGGGACAAAAACAGGCTCGGAAACGGGGGCGGGCTCCGCCGCGGATTCCGTCACGGATTCCGGCTCCGCCGCAGGCGTCTCCGCCTCGGGGGAACCGTAATACCGGTCCCAGGCCTGGTCGTCGAACAGGCGGGCGAAGGCGCCGCCGTCCTCCTGCTGCGCAGCTTCGCCGGGGCGGGGCTGCGGCTCCGGCGCGGCGGCGGTCTCGATGCCCCGCAGCCCCTGGAGCAGCTGGTCCAGATCCTCCTCCGCCTGGGCGGCGGACTGGGCAAAGCTCTCCTGCTCCTCCTGGGGCGGGTCGGGGGGCAGGTCCGGCTCCTGGCCCCGGCCCCGCAGCAGGGGCAGCAGCTGGGGCATGGCGCTGGGCAGCGGCGTCAGCTGGTCCAGCTCCACCTCTTTTTTGGTGATCTTCTTGACCTTGTTCTGCATTTCATAGTCGATGTATTCCACGGCGATGAGATACGCCGCGATGCCGAACATGGACACGATCCACAGCAGCAGGAAAATCACCCGGGAGCCTTCCGACAAAAACAGCAGCACCAGGAACACCAGCGGCACCAGCAGCAGGCTCAGCATCCCCTTGCGGATGCGGCGCTGGTTGCCGTTGTGGAACTGAAGGACCTCCTGCAAAAGGGCCTGATATAATTGGCTGTATTTCTTTTCGTCCATGGGAAGTCCTCCTTTCTTACAGCATTTCGGTTTCTTCCAGCTTCTCCTCCATGAAGTGGTTCAGGCCCATGAAGGGCTTGCGCACCCACAGGCCGATGAGCAGGGCAGCCGCGCCGAAAATCAGCAGGCAGCCGATGTTCTTCAGCCAGGTCAGCCCATACAGGCCGCAGATGCACTCCCGCATGGCGTCGATGGCATAGGGAAAGGGGAAGATGTGATAGATCTTCTGATACACGTCCGGCAGCAGCTCGATGGGGAAGGTGCCGCTGGACCCGGCGATCTGGAGCACCATGACCACCACCACGATGGCCTTGCCCACGTCGCCGAAGGAAATCGTCAGGGAATAGATCAGCAGGCTGAACACCAGGGAGGTGATGGCCCCGGTGGCAAACAGCAGGGCAGGCTCCACGCACTGGATCTTCAGCACCAGCAGGTCCCCGGCCACGATGACGGCGGCCTGAATCTGGCTCAGGGCGAAGAACAGGAAATACCGGCCGAAAAACAGCTGATAGGGCTTGGGAGCCACCAGACCCTCCCGCCGGGCGTGGGGCTTGAGAATGGCCACCAGCATGACGCCGCCCACCCAGATGGCCAGCACGGAATAGAAGGGGGCCATGGCGCTGCCGTAGTTATCAATGGGATACACCGGCTCCACGGAGGTCTGCACCATCTGGGAGAAATAGGCGCCGTAATCCTCCGGATTGCCCCCCAGAATGTCCAGCAGGGTATCCAGATAATCGGGGCTGTCGCTGTCCTCCAGGCCGCCCAGCAGACTCCCCAGCTTGTCGATGGCCTGGCCCATGGCGGTGCGCCCCTGGGACATGAGTCCGTCTAAGGTCCCTGCCGCAGCGGAGGCCGCCGCCAGCAGGTCCCGGGTGTCCGCCGCGGTGCCGTGGAAGCCCTGGAGCAGGTCCTCGGACTGATCCAGCACGTTCTTCACGTCGTTGACCACGTCGTCAAACACCGGGGTCAGCAGGGTATCCGCCAGCTTCTCCAGCTGGGCCGCCAGGGCAATGGTATCCTGCAGCACGGCGGAATTCTCCTTCAGCCCATCGGCCAGGGTGTTCAGCCGGTCCCGCAGCTGATAGCAGCTGTCCGCCAGGCGCTGGGCGGCAGCCGCCGCCTCGGCCCCCACGGGCCCGGCCTCCACCGCCACGGACTTGGCCCAGGCCATGAGCCTGTCGCCCATGTCGTCCATGGTCTGGGCGGCATCCCGGAGGTTCTCCTGAATCTCCGGCAGCTGGGCGTCCACGTCGATGCCGTTGAGGAACTTCTCCGCCGCGTCAAAGGCCTTGTCCAGGGCGGTCTGGGCCTTGTCCAGGGCGGCGTGGACCTTCCGGTTCAGCTGGGCCACGGTGTCCAGAATCTCCTGGCCGTTGGGCCGGTTCTGGTTGATGTTGGAAACCAGGTCCGACAGGTCCTGGCGATAGCTGCTGTTGTCCTGGCCTGCGGCCTGGAAGGCGTCGATGGTTTTGGCACAGGAGCGCAGCAGGCTGCGGGTCTGGCCCAGCAGGCCCTGGACGGAGCCCACCGGGTCCTCCTGGCTCAGCTGCTGGGACAGGTCGTTGGCCCCCCGGAAGATGGCGTCCACCACCACGTCCAGATAGCTCTTGCTGATGGTGGTTTTCAGGGACGACACCGCCGTGTCGGTGATCTTGGTGGCCACGGCGTTCTTTTTGTAGTTCTCGTAATAAGTAATGGTGGGCTTGCCGGTCCACTCCGTCAGCATGTGGTACATGTTATAGGAGAAGTCCTCGCCGATGACCACGGCGGCGTAGTAATCCCCGGCATAGACGCCGCGCTCGGCCTCCTCCTTGGTGTCCACAATGACCCAGTTGATGCTGGTGCTGGTGCGCAGGTCCTCCACCACCTCCCGGCCCTTGTTGACCTGGGTGCCGTCCTCCTCGGTCCAGCCCTTATCCAGGGACGCCACGGCGATGCTGATGTTGCCGGTGTTGCCGTAGGGGTCCCAGTTGGAATAGATATTCAGCCAGGCGTACAGGCTGGGCAGCACCGCGATGGCCAGGGCCACCGCCAGGGCAAAGAAATGCGTAAACAGCGAACGGGCGTCCGCCTTGATGATGCGCCAGATGTTCCGCATACGTTCCTCCCGCTTCCAAAAACAGATTCCGCGCCGGGGCGCGGCGTTTTGACAGTGTATAGACTATTATACTATACACTGTCAAAATTTCCACCCTTTTTTTGCATTTTTCAAGATTTGTTCATATCTTCCGGCAGGAGCCGGGCCATATCCTCCGGCAGCGGGGCTGTTACCGTCAGGCGGCGGCGGGTGACGGGGTGGGTCAGCTCCAGCCGGTGGGAGTGCAGGGCCGGGCGGGGGATCAGGGTTCGGTCCTCGGTGCCGTAGAGCCAGTCCCCCAGCAGGGGGTGGCCGATAGCCGACAGGTGCAGCCGCAGCTGGTGGGTGCGGCCGGTGCCGGGGGTCAGCCGCAGCAGGGCCCGGTCCGGCCCCTGCCACAGGGTCTCATAGTCCGTGTGGGCCGCCAGGCCCGCCGGGTCCACCCGCCGCCGCAGCAGGGAGTCCGGCTCCCGGCCGATGGGCAGGTCGATGGACCCCGCCGCCGGGCTGGGCACGCCGCTGCACACCGCCAGATAGGTCCGGCGGAAGTCGCCGGAGTGGAGCTGCTCCATGCACAGCCGGTGGACATACCCGGTTTTGGCCACCACCATGACCCCGGTGGTGCCCCGGTCCAGGCGGTTGACGCAGTGGAAGCTCCCCTGGCCCAGATAGTGGCACACGGCCCCGGCCACGGTGACGGTCTCCTCCGTCAGGGCCGCCGGGTGGATGGCGATGCCCGCAGGCTTGTTCAGCACCAGCAGGTCCTCATCCTCCCACAGGATGTCCAGGGGATAGTCCACCGGCCGGATATGGGGATTGTCCCCGGGCAGGTCCGACACGTCGGCGGTGACGGCGTCCCCGGCATGGAGCACCGCCGCCACGGTGGCGGGCCGTCCGTTGACCAGGATGGCCCCGGGCCGCCATTTCAGCCGGGACAGGAAGCTGCCGGAAATGCGCAGCTCCTGCCGCAGAAGCCGCCGCAGGGGCCAGCCCTCCTGCTCCGGGGATACGATATGAGTCAGCAGGCGCATACATACCGCCTCCCTTCAAAAAAGCGTGACAAATTCCGTGGGAATATGATACACTATGACCATCTCAGATTCAAGGAGGATCTCCAAGTGGCATCGAAAGTTTATTGGGCCGACCTGCGGGCCGACTATCGGGAAAATCTGCCCCAGAAGCTGACCCGTCTGATGAAAACCGCCGGTATGGGCCAGATCGACTTTGAGGACAAGTTCGCGGCCATCAAGCTGCACTTCGGCGAGCCCGGCAACCTGGCCTTTCTGCGGCCCAACTGGGCCAAGGCCGTGGCGGACTTTGTGAAGGAGCGGGGCGGCAAGCCCTTCCTGACCGACTGCAACACCCTGTATGTGGGCGGGCGGAAAAACGCCCTGGACCACATGGACGCCGCCATGCTCAACGGGTTCTCCCCTCTGTCCACCGGCTGCCAGATCATCATCGCCGACGGCCTCAAGGGCAACGACGAGGTGGAGGTGCCGGTGCGCGGCGGCGAATATGTGCAGAAGGCCAAGATCGGCCGGGCGGTGATGGACGCGGACGTGTTCATCTCCCTGACCCATTTCAAGGGCCACGAGGAGGCGGGCTTCGGCGGCGCGCTGAAGAACATCGGCATGGGCTGCGGCAGCCGGGCCGGTAAGATGGAGCAGCACAACGCCGGGAAGCCCCATGTGGCCCAGGACCACTGCGTGGGCTGCGGCGCCTGCACCCGGATCTGCGCCCACAGCGGCGTCACCGTTACGGACCGCAAGGCCACCATCGACCACAGCAGGTGCGTGGGCTGCGGCCGGTGCATCGCCGTCTGTCCCCGGGACGCCATCCGGGTGAACTGGGACGAGACGGTCACCAATCTGAACCGGAAGATCGCCGAATATGCCCAGGCGGTGGTGGACGGGCGGCCCTGCTTCCACATCAGCCTGGTCATCGACGTGTCTCCCAACTGCGACTGTCATCCGGAGAACGACGCGGCCATCATCCCCAATGTGGGCATGTTTGCCTCCTTCGATCCGGTGGCCCTGGACATGGCCTGCGCGGACGCGGTAAACGCCCAGCCGCCCCTGCCGGGGGCCGCTGCCGCCGGGGACTGCGGCCATGACCACTTCCACCATCTCCATCCGGAGACGGACTGGATGAGCTGCCTGGAGCACGCCGAAAAGCTGGGCATGGGCAGCCGGGAGTATGAGCTGATCAAAATCTGACCGGAATCTGCAAAAACCGGGCGTGCCGCCTGCGTGGCACGCCCGGTTTTTATGCGTGGGGCTTTACGTCCTGATAGAACATGTTCCAATCCACCTGATAGGCCCGGAGGGCGTTGGGGTTGTGGCAGATCATCCGCAGGTGCATGCCGGGGTGGTCCCGGAGGAAGTCCGTCATGGCCTTCAGGGCCACATGGGCCGCCTGGGGCAGGGGATAGCCGTATACCCCGGTGCTGATGGAGGGGAAATCCACCGTGCGGCAGCCGTGGGCCAGGGCCAGCTCCAGGCAGCTGAGATAGCAGCTGCGCAGCAGGGCCGCCTCCCCGTGATCGCCGCCCTGCCAGATGGGGCCGGGGGTGTGGATCACATAGCGGCAGGGCAGGTTATAGGCCCCGGTGAGCTTGGCATGGCCGGTTTCGCAGCCCCCCAGGGTGCGGCACTCGGCCAGCAGGCCGGGCCCGGCGGCCCGGTGGATGGCCCCGTCCACCCCCAGGCCCCCCAGCAGGGTGGTGTTGGCGGCGTTGACGATGGCGTCCACCCGGGATTGGGTGATGTCACCCAGGATGATGGAGATGTTTTCCATGGGTTCCTCCTGTACGATGTGCTGCTGCTTTGCGGGCAGCAAAAATGTTGAATAGGTCAAAAAGCTCTTTGCGTTTTGGCTTCTTATATGTTATAATCAACAATATAAGAAGAAATTTTGAACGGAAAGGTGGTGAATTCTTGTGTGGGTTGTCATTCTCAGTGTGGTTTGCTCCCTGGCCGCCTATTTTGCAGGGTTATATGTGAGTATTATATCGTATGGTATATATGACATAGGAGCAGCTTTTGCTGCCATTACCATGGGGGCGTTTATCATGTACCAACTGAGAGGAAAAAAGAAGAAGTAGCGGGCATCTCCGGCTTTTGCCGGGGATGCTTTTTGTATACAAGTCGCAATATTCCTATCGGATATTACGTCTTGTTTTCACTTTCCAGCCTGCGCAGGGCTTTGCGGAACTGGAAGCTGAACAGGAGCACCGTGCCGGTGACGGCGATGGTGTCGGCCACAGGCTCCGCCAGGAACACGGCCCGGGTCTGGTCCGCCAGCAGGTGGGGCAGCAGATAGATCAGCGGCAGCAGCAGCACGAACTTCCGCAGCACCGCCACCACGATGGAGCAGGGGGCGTTGCCGATGGACACGAAGGTCATCTGGCAGGCGATCTGGATGCCCATCAGGAACAGGGCCCCGCAGTAGATCCGCAGCATCCCGGCGGTGAAGGCCACCAGCTCCGGCTCCGGCGTGAAAATCCGGGCGAAGGCCCCGGGGAACAGCTGGATGCAGGCCCACAGCACCAGGGCGTACCCCAGGCAGACCTTCAGCAGCAGCCGGAAGGTCTGGCGCACCCGTTGGGCGTTGCCGGCGCCGAAGTTATAGCTGGAGATGGGCTGGGCCCCCTGGGCGATGCCCTGGAGGGGCAGCATGGCGAACTGCATGACGCTGGAGAGGATGGTCATGGCCCCCACGGCCAGGTCGCCGCCGTATTTCAGCAGGGAGGCGTTGAAGCACACGGAGATGACGCTTTCGCTGGCCTGCATGATGAAGGTGGCGGTACCCAGGGCCACGCAGGGCAGAATCAGCCGGGGCCGGATGGGCAGGGACGCCTTTTCCAGCCGCAGCAGGGTCTGCTTCCCCCGCAGGAAGGTCACCACCCATACGCAGGATACCGCCTGAGACAGCACCGTGGCCAGGGCCGCCCCCCGGACGCCCATGTCCAGGGCGAAGATGAACAGGGGGTCCAGGACGATGTTGCACACCGCGCCGATGAGGACGGTTTTCATGCCCACCTGGGCGAAGCCCTGGGCGGTGATGAAGGCGTTCAGGCCCAGGGTCAGCTCCACAAACAGGGTGCCCAGGGCATAAATCTGCATATACTGGACGGCATATTCAATGGTGTTCCCGCTGGCGCCGAAGGCCAGCAGCAAAGGGCGGTTCCAGATCAGCAGCACCGCCGTCAATACCAGGGAAATGGCCACCTGTAAAGTGAAGCACCCGCCCAGGATCCGCTGGGCCTGGTCATAGTCCCCCCGGCCCATGGCGATGGAGGCCCGGGGCGCGCCGCCGGAGGACACAAAGGCCGCAAAGGCGGAGATAATCATGATGATGGGCAGGCACACCCCCACGCCGGTCAGGGCCAGGCTGCCGTCACCGGGGATATGGCCGATGTAGATGCGGTCCACGATGTTATACAGCATGTTCACCAGCTGGGCGATCACCGTGGGCACCGCCAGCTTCCACAGGAGCCGTCCTACCGGCTCCGTGCCCAGAAATTTCTTGTCCTGCGTCATTATGCGTCCTCCTGTGTCATTTGGGATAGATTCCGGCGGAAGCCCTCCAGGCAGCGTCGGAAGGCAGCCAGGTCCTCCGGCTCCAGGCCCCGGGCCAGGCGGCGGAAAAACGTCTCCTGCAGCTCACGGCCCTGCTGCACCACAGGTCCGGCCTTCTCGGTGCACACCAGGCGGCACTTGCGCCGGTCCCCGGGGGCGGGCTGCCGCAGCAGATACCCCTCCTGCACCAGCTTCTCCACATGGAAGGACACAATGCCCGGCTTCAGTCCCCGATAGGTGCACACGTCCCGGGCGGTGTCCAGGCCCGGGTTGTTGGCCAGAAACAGCAGAATGTCCACCCCGTTGGGGGCCAGACCCTCCCGGCGGCACAGGGGCTGCATGGCGGCGGTGTAGCCCTCCAGCAGCTGCCGGGCGGCGATGGATACCTGATAGGCGTTGGTCATGGTGATTCCTCCGATTTTGAAAGGTTCAATTTTGAACGATTCGTATTATACACCCTCTGCCGCCCGGGTGCAACCGGAAAATGGAAGAAAACGGAAGGACGTTATTCAACACCATGTTGATTTTGCTATTTGAAATAATGCAATGCGTTAATAAATAATAGTCCTACATTAATAAATAATTGTTTTACATTTTTCGCTTTACTTTTCGTTTTTTTGTGGTATAATTGGTACAAACGGGCCTGTTAAACTTCACAAAAATGGAATTAACTGGAAAGGACGATTATTATGCATGACAGACCTCGCATAAGAGGAAAATGCCTGATTACCTGGCTCTTGTCCCTTGCATTCATGATGAGTCTGGTCTTAGTTCCGGCATCAGCCGCAGGCTTTGACGGAGCAACATTTGCTGCCCCTATCCTGCAAGATGTGGAAAGAATTGAGAAGGACAACCTAGCAGAGCCGGAAACTTTGCTTCGGACGTTCTCGAGAGAACCCACTCGATTTTTAACCTCAGATGTGAAAGAACAGCTTTCGACCCTTCAATTGAGTAATGAAATTCCACAGCAAGCGCAACTTATCCGGGATAATTTTCTTAATCGAGAAGTTACTCGCCTGACCTTTGATACCTATGAAGCAGATATTGATCAAACGGGTCAAGTCGTATCCATGACCAATTATGCTGACATGCATGATAATGATGACACCATTTTGGATGGAGAGAATACCGACCCCAGCGCATATCCTGTGACTAAGGGGGAAGCGCTGGCCCTGGCTGACCAAATTGCTAAGGATTATCAATTGGACGGCTACCAGTTGGTGGAATGCTCCAACGATATTCCGGCCACTTGGCTGCTGCTTTGGCACAAGCAACTGGATAACGGCGTATTGAACCCCTATGATATGGTGACTGTCACAGTGGACGCCCGGGACGGGTCCGTCATGCTGATGGACCGCAATTCGGAGGTGCCGGAAGTGACTGATGTTGTCGTCACCGAAGCTGGCGCGGTTCGTCGGTCGCAACCCCTGCGGAATGAGTTGGGAGGATTCTCAATCAATTCAACAACGCTAACTGTATTCCGTCCCAATTTTCACTGGGAATCTACAGAAGTCGAATATCAAGAGGCTGATTTTGTGCGGTTGGCTTGGTGTGTAACCTTAGAAGATGATTCTACGATTTATATTGACGCCCAGACTGGTGAAATCCTGGGCGGTGACCAAACACTTGCTATGCGTTCGCGTTCTGTTTGTGCAATTCCAAATATAGCCGGAGGTCAAGAATGTGTCCAGAATGCCGCAAAAGGATTAGCGGCGTTGGGATATACAAAGCACTTGAATGATGTGTGTTACTTCATTGAGGAAGCGGATATTTTATACATTCTTAATCAGTCGAATTTAAAAGCACTTTATTTGCGCTGTCATGGAGATGGCAAAGAGATTACAGATTTCGATAAAAAGCCATATCGAAGATGGAATATAAGTTACAAGCAAATAAATGGCGGGTATCGCTTTGTTTATCTGGATGCATGCTTATCCGCTCTAAAGCCATACTTTGCAAAGGCGTTTCTTGGAGAAGATCAGAGTAATAAATGTTTTGTTGGATGGAACGTGAGTGTTCCGACAGGAACATCAAAAGACTTTGGATTCTATTTTTGGAATCTTGTCCGATCAAATTCTCCCACAATATTAGACGCAGTATTGAAAGCTCGCTCAACGGGCCTTAAAATGCACCCCAAGTGTAACCCAGGCTTCCATGGAGATGTCAGTTTTAATGGCCGCTCCGCATGAAGCAATTTAGATTTTGCGAATGCAGAAAGGAAGAATCATATGAAATTGCTGAAAATTCTCCTGCCTCTGGTCTTGTGCTTCGTGCTGCTGGCCGGGTGCGGAAAAAAGGTAGAGTGGGCCAATCCCGAGGATTATCAGGACCACCCATATCAGGAGCTATCCCTGGGCGAGCTGGCGGACCCGGAGCGGATCGTTCTGGCCAAAAATGGCCGGGAGAAGTCCGTTTTTGAAAAGGGCAGCGACGAGTATGAACACCTGACCACCATGATCCGGTCGCTGATCGACACGGAGCTGGACAGAAATGAACAGATAGAGGAACTGGGTCGGAAGCTGGACCAGACCATGCTTTATATGAAGCTGGACGAGGGAACGTACCTGATTTATGAATACCCGGCGGATTCCTATGCCCCGGTGTACTTCTCCATCTCGGACTATCCCGATGACCTGCTGGTGTGCCTGGCCTCCGCCGACCCCCGAGACGATGTGAGCCCCCTCTGCTTTACTGGCGTTCGGGAGGTGCGGGACTATCTGAACAGCCTGTAAGCTGCGGCATCGCTGAAAACTCTAAAACGATCAACCAGGGGCGGTCCCGCGCGGGGCTGCCCCTGGTTGACTGTTTATAGAAAGCTGCTCCTTATCCTCCGGACACACGGTGCACTCCTTGTGCTTGGCGCCCTCGGTGGTGGGGAAAGAATGGGAATGACTGGCGGCCCCGCTATTGCAGGCGGACGCTTTCCGCCACCCGGACCACGTCGTCCACGGAGAAGCCCTGGCCGGTGACCAGCAGGATGGCGTTCAGGTCCTCCAGGGTGCAGGCGGCCACGGACACGCCCTCCTTGTGGATGGTGATGGCCGGATGGCCGCTGATGGCCGTCTCCCGGACGTCGGCGTTTTCCGTGTCCAGGCTCATGACGCCGCCGCTGCTGAAAAGCAGCAGCTCCACGTCCAGCCAGCAGCCGTCGGAGTCGGTGTAATGATAATTGGAAAATCCGCAGTCGGACCGCTGCTCCTCCAGGGTCAGCCCCACAGGCAGCCAGTTCACCACCGGCTCATAGGTCTGGCCGTTGGCGGGGGCGGCGTCAGGGTTCAGCCGCAGCTCCGTGTGGGTGGGGAACACCTTTGCCGCCCAGTGCAGGGCCTTGCTGCGCAGGGTAGGGGACACGGCGAAGGCCGCCGTGAGACACAGCACCGCCGCCAGCACCGCCACGGCCACCCGGCTCATGACGCGGCGGGTGGTCCGGCCTGCCGCCTGCCGGTCCCGGCGGCGGAAGCCCCGGCGAAGGGTCTGCATGCAGCGCTGCTGCAGGGCAGGGGACAGGGCCGCCTCCGGGTCCTCCTCCAGCGCCCGGCCCAGCTGCCGGGCCTGCCGGTCCTGCTGCCGGGCCACCTGGTCCATCAGCAGAACAAACAGGGCCTCCTCCCGGGCCTGTTGACGGTTGTTCATATTGCATCCACTTCCTTTCGCAGATTTCGCTTTCCTGGTAACCCCTCTATATAAGTAACACCGGTTCCGGGAATTTGCAACCGGGTTTTTGAAAAATTTTCTTGCTTTTCCGGGAACGGCCTCTATAATATAAAATGTCGATTTTTTGGTCCGGCGGCTGCCGCCGGGGAGAGGAGGGTCCATATGCTGCCGATCTGCATCCTTGCGATCCGGGACGATGACGACCGGGCCTATATGACCCGCCTGTTTGTGAAGTATCAGCGGCTGATGTATCGTACCATCTATGATATCCTGGGCGACAAGTGGGCCACGGAGGACGTGCTGCAAACCACCCTGCTGCGGCTCATCGACCATCTGGACACCCTGCGCCGGCTGGAGCCGGAGGGTCTGGCGGGGTATATTGCCGCCGCCTGCCGCCACACGGCCTATAACGCCGTCCGGGACAGCGGCCGCCATCCCTGGCTGCCGCTGGACGGCGGACCGGAGGTCCCGGATGAGCGGCAGGAGGTGGAGGACCGGGTGCTGCGCCGCCTGGAGCTGGACGCCCTGGCCCAGGTGTGGCCCCGGCTGGACGAGAACACCCGCTGGCTGCTGGAGGCCCGGTATATCCTGGACTATTCGGACGGGGAGCTGGCCCGGGAGCTGGGCGTGAAGCCCGACAGCGTCCGCATGGCCCTGACCCGGGCCAGGAGAAAGGCCCGCCGCCTGATGGAGAGCCAACACAACGAACAGAACGTATGAACCCCGGCGCACCGCGCCGGGGTTCAACAGCTTATCAAAAAAGCCTCGCAGAGTTTGCCGCCCGCAGGCGGCAAATGAAATGCAATCCATTTTTTGCCGGAGCGTGTACCTGGCAAAAAATTCTTCTCAGTCTGCAAGTGTGGAATTTGTTCGCTTTCAGCGAACAAATTATGCGCGCGGCAGACTGCAAGCCTTTTGTCCAAAAAGGGCTTTGCCCTTTTTGGACAGTCTAAAACGTATGAACCCCGGCGCACCGCGCCGGGGTTCATACGTTTTAAGAGAAGTTCGCAATGAAACGGGATCGGTTGGGTTCAGCGGCCGTACAGCTCCGTGACGCGGCGGATGCGCCGGGCCAGGGCCGGGGTGGCCTCGCCGGGCAGCAGACGCCACTGCCAGTTGCCGCTCTGGGTGCCGGGGACGTTGGTGCGGTGGTGCAGACCCAGCTCCAGATAGTCCTGCATCTGGGCCACAAACAGCCGGGCCACGGAGCTCATGCCGCCCCGGATGATGCCCCAGTTGAAGCCCTCCCCATCGTTAAGCCCCAGGTATTCCCGGGCATAGGCGATGTCCTCCGGCGCGGCCTCGTCCTTCCACAGGGCCAGGGGGCTGTTGTCGTGGGTGCCGGTGTAGCACACGCAGTTCTCCCCGTAGGAGTGGGGCAGATAGCTGCTGGTATCCCGGGAATCGAAGGCAAATTCCAGCACCTTCATGCCCGGCAGGCCGGAATCCTGCAGCAGCTGCTGGACGCCTGGGGTGGGATAGCCCAGATCCTCGGCGATGAACCGCAGCTGGGGGAACCAGCCGGTGAGCACCCCCACCAGGTTCATGCCCGGGCCCTTGACCCAATGGCCGTTTTTGGCGGTGGTCTCGCCGTAGGGCACGGCCCAATAGGCCTCGAAGCCCCGGAAATGGTCGATGCGGATCACGTCATACAGCTTGGAGGCACCGTCTACCCGGCGGATCCACCAGCCGAAGCCGTCGGCCTGCATGCGGTCCCAGGCGTACAGGGGATTGCCCCAGAGCTGACCGTCGGCGCTGAAGTAGTCCGGCGGCACGCCGGATACCTCCGTGGGAACGCACTGGTCGTCCAGCTGGAAGCTCTCCGGCTCCGCCCACACGTCGGCGGAGTCCATGGCCACATAAATGGGCAGGTCGCCAATGACCTGGATGTCCAGGCCGTGGAGATAGTCCCGCAGCCTGTTCCACTGGCGGAAGAACAGGAACTGCAGATAGGTGAACAGCTCCACGTCCTCCCGCAGCAGGGTGCGGTACCGCTCCAGCACCTCCGGGGATTTCCGCAGGCGGATGTCCGCGTCCTCCCACTCGGTCCAGGAGCGCATGCCGAAATGGCGCTTGCAGGCCATGTACAGGGCGTAGTCCGGCAGCCAGCGGCTGTTCTCCGCCTGGAAGGCGGCCACCTCCGCCTGGTCCCGGACCCAGCCCCGGTCCTTGGCCTTCTGCAGCACGGCGAAGCGGCTTTCGTAGATCTTTCCGTAGTCCACGTACCGGGGTTCGGTGCCCCAGTTCTGCTCCTGCACCTCGCTCTTTTCCAGCAATCCGTCCTCTATCAGCATATCCAGGTCGATGAAATAGGGATTCCCGGCGTAGGTGGAAAAGCTCTGATAGGGGGAGTCGCCATAGCTGGTGGGACCCAGAGGCAGCATCTGCCAGCAGTGCTGCCCGGCGGCGTGGAGAAAATCGGCAAAGTCATAGGCGGCCTTGCCCAGAGTCCCGATGCCGTAAGGGGACGGCAGGGAAAATACCGGCATCAAAATGCCGCTGCAACGATTCATATGTCAGTCAACTCACTTATCAGAAAAATGCTTTGTTTTTTTAGCCCTTCACGGCTCCGGCGGCCACGCCCTTGATGATGTGCTTCTGGCAGCACAGATAGAAGATGATCACCGGCAGGATGCTCAGCATGATCAGGGCCATGGTGGCGCCCATGTCCACGGTGCCGTAGCTGCCCTTCAGATACTGGATATGGATGGGGATGGTGCGGTACTGGTTGATGTCCAGCACCAGGCTGGGCAGCAGATAGTCGTTCCATACCCACATGATCTCCAGCACGCCCACGGAGATCATGGTGGGCTTCAGCATGGGCAGCACCACCCGGAAGAAGGTGCCCACCGGGCCGCAGCCGTCGATGGCGGCGGCTTCCTCGATCTCCAGGGGCAGGCTCTTGACAAAGCCCGTGAACATAAACACCGCCAGACCTGCGCCGAAGCCCAGATAGATCACCGGAATGGTCCAGGGGGTGTTCAGATGCGCCTGGTCCGCCGTCCGGGCCAGGGTGTACATGACCATCTGGAAGGGCACCACCATGGAGAATACGCACAGGTAGTACACGATCTTGCTGACCAGGCTCCCCACCCGGGAGATGTACCACGCCGCCATGGACGTGCACAGCAGGATCAGCGCCGTGGAGGTAATGGTGATGAAGAAGCTGTAGAATACCACCTTATAGAAGGCGAAGTTGCCGAAGGTCATGCCCTTGACATAGTTCTTCAGCCCCACAAAGGATTCCGCCGTGGGCAGCTTGAAGGTCTCGGTGTTGACAAAGGCGTTGGCCTTCAGGGAGTTGATGAGCACCAGGAGCACCGGCATCAGATAGATCACGGAGATGATGGTGAACACCACCGTCAGCAGCGCCTGACGGCGCTCTCTGCGGCGCAGAGCTTCGGTTTTGATCATTGCTGCACCTCCTTGCGGCGGCTGGCCTGAAGCTGGATGATGCTGATGGCCGCCACCACGATGAAGAAGATCACGGCCTTGGCCTGACCCGCGCCGCGGTTGCCGCCGCCGTTGGTGCCGAAGGCGTTGACGATGTTCAGGGCCAGCATTTCCGTTGTTTTGATGGTCTCTCCGTTGCCCAGCTGTTGGAAGGGACGCCCGGCGGTCAGGGCCAGGTTCTGGTCAAACAGCTTGAAGCCGTTGGTCAGGCTCAGGAACATGCAGATGGTGATAGAGGGCATCACGTTGGGGATGGTGACCCGCCACAGGGTCTGCCAGCGGTTGGCGCCGTCGATGCGGGCCGCCTCCAGCATATCCTCGGGCACGGCCTGGAGTCCGGCAATATAGATGATCATCATATAGCCGATCTGCTGCCAGCACACCAGGATCACCAGACCCCAGAAGCCGTATTTCGTCTCCAGGACCACGGAGGTGTTGTACTTGATGAGGATGCCGTCGAAGATCATGGACCAGATATAGCCCAGCACGATGCCGCCGATGAGGTTGGGCAGGAAGAACACCGTGCGGAACACGTTGGTGCCCTTGAACTTCTGGGTCAGTGCATAGGCAATGGCAAAGGCAAACAGATTGATAGCGATCAGGCTCACCAGGGCAAACAGCGCCGTGTACCAGAACGCGTGCATATAGCCGGGGTCCTGGAAGGCCTTCCGGTAGTTTTCCAGCCCCGTCCATGTCCACTGGCTGGTAATGCGGAAGTTGCAGAAGGACAGAAACAGCCCCTTGAAGAAGGGGTACAGGAAGCCGATGCAGAAGGCCCCGAAGGTGGGCAGCAAAAACAGCCACACCATGCGCTTGATGGGGCGGCGGATCAGCCGGGAATTCAGCGCGGCCTCGTCCCGGCGGTGTTTCGGAAGTTTCATGACGCCTCTCTCCTATCTATGTTTTTTCCGGGCGGTGCCCGGAGCTCTTGCCCGGTCCATACCGGCCAACAGCTCTGTGCGCCGCGGGTGAGAAAATCGGGGGCGGGCGATAAGCCCGCCCCCGGTCCTATTGCGTTACAACGGAGCGCTTATAGCTCAGCCGTTCTCCTTGGCATACTGGGTGGCCCAGCCGTCCACGAAGGCGGTCTTGACGTTGTCCCAGCTGCCGCCGTTGACGGTGTACTGGGTCAGAGCGTCCACCACGCCCGCACGCCAGTCATCCACGGCGGGAGTCCAGTTGAAGGCCCAGGTCACAATGTACTTGCCGGCAGCGGTATAGGCGTTGGCATCGGCAAAGAACACGTTCGCGGGAGTCTTGGCGTTCTTGAAGGGGCAGGGGCCAAACTGCTCAGCCAGCATGGTGGTGCCCTCGTCGGAGGTAACGACCCACTTCATGAAGTCCAGAGTGGCCTGGGCATACTCCCAGGAACCGTTCTGATAGAACACAGCCTTGCCCTGGCCGAATTCGGCCTCGGAGGCGTCGCCGGTGGCGGTGGTCAGAGCAGCGCCGGTGGTGGCGGAGTCAGTGGTGTACAGATCCCAGACGTTCTTGAAGTTGTCCAGATAGGTGCCCTTGATGCTGGCGGGCTGAGAGGTGACCTTGTCATCCCGGAACTCATAGAACAGGGGCATGTTGGCCAGGTGACCGGAGAAGCGCCAGCTGGAGGAGCCCTCCAGGCCGGCGGAGCTGAAGGCGTCAAAGCCCAGCTCGGCAGCGCGGCTGTGGATGTCGTCGGCGACCTTCTTCAGGGTCTCAAAGTTGGTGATATCGGAGATCTCATAGCCGGCCTGCTTCAGCAGAGCCTTGTTGACGATGATGCCAAAGGCCTCATAGCAGTAGCCGATGGACACGGTCTCGCCGTTGGCATTCTTCAGGTTGAAGTCCTGGGTGGTCATTTCCTTCATGACGTCGGTGTTATCCAGAGGATAGCAGAAATCGCCATAGGAGTTGACGGCGCCCTGGTTGCCCACCTGGAACATGGTGGGAGGAGCGGACTTGTCCAGCTCGGAGGTCAGCATGGTGTCATACTGGCCGGAGGCGGCGGTGACGACCTTGACCTCCACGCCGGTCTTCTCGGTGTAGGTCTTGGCCAGATCCTGCCAGGCCTTGTCGGCCTCGGGCTTGAAGTTCAGGTAATACACGGAGCCCTTGGCCTCCGTGCCGCCGTTTGCGGGGGTCTTGGCGCAGGCTACCAGGGACAGAGCCATGACAGCGGCCAGGATCAATGCAAGAGTTTTCTTCATGATCAATTCTCCTTCATTATATATTTTTCAGGCGGTTTCCGCCGGAAAAACTAAGAAATGTCGCGGACGGATTCCCCGGTCCGCAGGGTGGTGTGGGCAGTCTCCCGGATGGGTCCGCCCCGGTGCTCCACCATGTCCAGCAGGATCTCCACGCTGCGCCGTCCCATGTGCTCCATAGGCTGGCACAGGGTGGTCAGGGTGGGGTTGATGTACTCGGACATCGTCAGCCCGTCGATGGCGATGACGGAGCAGTCCCGGGGGATCTGCTGCCCGGCCTCCCGCAGGGCCCGCATGGCCCCGATGGCCATGTTGTCGGAGATGGCGAACAGGGCCGTGAACCGCGCCCCCTCCATCAGCCGCCGCCGCACCGCCAGATACGCCTGCCGGATGTCGAAGGACCCGGCCTCGATGACCAGCTCCTGCTCCAGGGGCAGGCCGTGATCTGCCAGGGACCGGACATAGCCCTGATACCGCAGCTGGCTGATGGAGCGGTCCTCCGCGCAGGATACCAGCGCCGCAATGCGCCGGTGCCCGCAGCGATACAGCTCCGACACCGCCCGGTAGGCCTCCTCCTCGTCGGCAATGGATACCGACGCATAGGAATCCGACGGCAGGGTGCCGTACTGGTTGCTGTAGGAGCAGCAGACAAAGGGGATGTTCAGCGGCGCCAACTCCTGGGGCGAATAGTCGGACCGGCCGCCCAACAAAATCAGGCCCCGCAGCCGCTTTTCCCGCTCCATCATGGCGCCCCGCTTCACCTCGTCGTCGCAGGTGCCGATCTGCTGCATCACCAGGGTATAGCCCCGGGCGGTGACCTGCTCCTCGATGACCCGGATGATATCCGTGTAAAACGGGTTGGACACGCCCCGCACCACCAGGCCGATGGCGTCGGACTTGGTTTTCACCAGATCCCTGGCGGTATTGTTGGGAATGTAATTGGACTGCTGAATGGCGGAGAGCACCTTGCGCCGGTTCTCCGGGCTCACGTCCGGACGGTCATTGAGCACCCGCGACACCGTGCTGACGCTGACGCCGCACTGCCGCGCAATATCCTTGATGGTCATATACCGCGCTTCGTCTCCTTCCTGGGCCATTCCACAGCGTGGAAACATTACCGGTAACGTTCCCGACCGCTTACGGTACTACTTTACCAACTTCCGCGTGCTGTGTCAATGGTGTTTGTAATTTTCTCCGAATCTCACAGTTTTTTGTCGTATTTTGTTGTGATTTTAACGGACGCCCTGCCGCAGAAGCTCCTCCAGCCGGGACTCGCCCAGCACCCGGATGCCCTGCTCCCGCAGAAGCCCGGCGGCAACGCCCCAGCCCGCCGTCAGCGTGCCGGAGAACGTGCCGTCATATACGGCCCCGGAGCCGCAGGAGGGGCTGCGCTCCTTGAGGACGGCGGCCTGGGCCCCGGTGAGCCGGGCCAGCTCCAGCACCGCCTCCGCCCCCCGGCGATAGGCCTCCGTCACGTCCCGGCCGTCCCGGGTGACCACCCGGTTCCCCTGAATCTCCGCCGGAGGCCGGGGCGTGGGCAGTCCCCCGAAAATCTCCCCGCACACGGGGACCACATGGTGCTTTTCGCACAGGGCACGGGCCAGGGGATGGGCCTTGCTCTGCCCGTCGTACCGGCAGGGGACCCCCAGCAGGCACGCGCTGACCAGAATCGTCACAGCGTCAGCTCCTTTCCGTTCAGGCAGGCATAGACCAGCGTCTCCCCCTGATACCGCAGCTTCAGGGAGAAAAACGGCGCCCCCTGCCGCAGCAGGTCCAGAAAGATCCGGTCCCCGGCCCACTGGGGCAGGGCCGCCAGCCGGTCCTTATGGATCCACTCCAGCACGCCCTCGCTGCAGTCGTCCCGGACGCTGCCGGTCCACGCATCAGCGGTGAACAGGTGCATGTATTCCGTTTCCCACCGGTCGGACACAAAGGTGACGATGCCCCGGTAGCGGTATCCGGTGACGGTGAGCCCCGTCTCCTCGTTGATCTCCCGCAGGGCGCACTCCTCGGGGCTTTCGCCGTCCAGGAACTTGCCGCCGATGCCGATCCACTTGTCGCGGTTGCAGTCGTTTTCCTTTTTCACCCGGTGGAGCATCAGATACTCCCCGGCGGGGTTTTCCAGATAGCAAAGGGTGGTATATCGCATACATCCGCCTCCTTCGGCCCACTATTATAGCGTATCCCCCGAAAAAACGCAACTCTTGTGGAAATGTCCGGGCTGTGATATAATACCGGCATCATCTGTAGAAATGCGAGGTATTGCTATGCTGCTGATCCGTAACGCTTACATAAAGCCCATCACCGGGCCGGATATCCCCAACGGCTGCCTGCTGGCCGAAGATGGCCGCATCACCGCCGTGGCGGCCCACATCGACGCCCCGGAGGGCTGCACCGTCATCGACGCCGGCGGCCGCCTGCTGACCCCCGGCTGCGTGGAGGCCCACTGCCACATCGGCCTGGACAACCAGTGCATGCGCTGGGAGGGCATGGACTATAACGAGATCGTGGACCCCCTGACCCCCCAGCTGCGGGCCATCGACTCCATCAACCCCCAGGACGAGGCCTTCCCCAACGCCATCCGGGGCGGCGTGACCACCGCCTGCACCGGCCCCGGCAGCGCCAACGTGGTGGGCGGCACCTTCACGGTGCTGAAGCTGGCAGGCAAGCGGGTGGACAATATGCTGCTGAAGGAGCCTGCCGCCATGAAGTGCGCCTTCGGCGAGAATCCCAAGGGCTGCTATGGCCAGGGCCTGAAGAAAAGCCCCATGACCCGCATGGCCGTGGCGGCGCTGCTGCGGGAGCTGCTGTTCAAGACCCAGCGCTACCGGGACGATAAGCTGACCGGAAAGAATCCCCCCTTCGACATGAAGCTGGAGGCCATGCTGCCGGTGGTCAACGGCGAGATCCCCCTGAAGTGCCACGCCCACCGGGCCGACGACATCCTCACCGCCGTGCGGATTGCCAAGGAATTCGGGGTGAAGGCCACCCTGGACCACTGCACCGACGGCGAGCTGATCGCTGACGAGCTGGCCAAGGAGGGCCTGCCGGTGTTCGTGGGGCCCACCCTGGGCAGCAAGAGCAAGGCCGAACTGCGCCACAAGAGCTTCACCACCCCCGGAACGCTGTACAAGGCCGGGCTTACCGTCAGCATCATCACCGACGCCCCGGTGATCCCCCTGGAGAAGCTGCCCATGTGCGCGGGCCTGGCCGCCGACGCGGGCCTGCCTATGGACGAGGCCTGGCGGGCCATCACCATCAACCCCGCCCGCAGCCTGGGCATCGACAGCCGGGTGGGCAGCCTGGAGCCCGGCAAGGACGCCGATTTCGTCCTGTGGACCGCCGATCCCCTCACCACCATCGGCGGCCAGGCGTATATGACCGTCATCGACGGCCGGATCGTGTATCAGGCGGAGTAAAATCGCCCAAATTCCCGGGAAATCCCGATTTCCTCTTGCGAAGCGCCGGGTTTTCCTGTATAATCAACCAATAGCACATTACAAAGGGTACCGCGTACCTATTTTCGAGAGGACTGAAACAACTATGAGTGCATCCAGAGAAAAGAAAGCCCGCCAGGAATTCAACGCCAGCGGCGCAGTGGACCCCAAGGCCGCCCGTGAGGCGCAGGAGCGGGCCAAGCAGCGCCGGAGCAACTGGCTCTATGGCGGCATCGCCATCGTGTTCGTGCTGGTGGCCGCTGCGCTGCTGGTGTGGAACTCCAACGTGATCCAGCGGGGCTCCGCCGCCGTCACCGTGGAGGGCGAGACCTATTCCGCCGCCGAGGTCAGCTATTTCTATCATGTGGCCTATAACTCCATTGCCCAGAACCAGTACGCCTCCTATTATGGCCTGAGCACCTCCACCCCCCTGACCCAGCAGAGCCTCAGCGACATGGCCAAGACCCTGCTGGGCGTGTCCGAGGACATGACCTGGGACGCCTATTTCAAGGACGCCGCCAAGAAGAGCCTGATCCAGATCACCATGCTCAAGAAGGGCGCTGCCGAGAAGGGCATCACCTGGAACGATGACATGCAGAAGGAGCTGGACTCCACCATGGACACCCTGGCCTCCTATGCCAAGTCCGCCGGTAAGAGCGAGGGCGAGTACCTCAAGCAGCTCTACGGCAGCAACATGACCAAGAAGATCTTCCAGGGCATCCTGAAGGATACCATCATCGCCTCCCACTATCAGCAGGACTACATCGACAGCCTGCAGTACACCGACGAGGAGCTCCAGAAGTACTATGAGGAGAACAAGAACTCCTTCGACGTGGCCAACTATGAGATGATCACCTTCAACGGCGCAGCCGCCTCCACCAAGGACGCCGACGGCAACACCGTCCAGCCCACCGAGGAGGAGAGCGCCGCTGCCCTGCAGAAGGCCAAGGACGCCGCCAACGCGGCCCTGGAGCAGGTCAAGGGCGGCGAGCTCCTGGTCAAGGCGGCCAAGGACTATGAGCCCATCGGCACCTATTCCCACCCTGAAGCCGGCACCTACAGCGGCGATGCCGCCACCAAGTGGGTGTTTGACGAGAGCCGCCAGGAGGGCGACACCGAGATCGTGGAAAACGGCACCTCCATCTATCTGCTGGTGTTCCACAGCCGGACCCGCAACGATTACAACACCGTGGACGTGCGCCACATTCTGTTCAAGGTGGACACCACCGGTCTGGACAGCAAGGCCGAGGATTACCAGGCCAAGCTGGAGGAGCTGAAGGCCGGCAAGAAGCAGGAGGCCGAGAACGCCCTCCAGGCCTGGAAGGATGCCGGCGGCGGAGAGGAGGCTTTTGCCAAGCTGGCCAATGAGCTGTCTGACGACACCGGCTCCAACACCAACGGCGGCCTGTATAAGCAGGTCTACAAGAACAAGATGGTCACCGGGTTCAACGACTGGTGCTTCGACGAGAGCCGCAAGGCGGGCGATACCGGCATCGTGGAAAACGACGGCAATTACATCGGCTACCACGTCATGTACTTCGTGGGCACCGACGATCCCTATTGGATGGTCCAGGTCCGCAATGCCATGACGAACAAGGACTACTCCGAGTGGTCCGCCAACCTGGTCAAGGACATCACCGCCACCGAGAACTCCGGCATGAAGTACGTGGGCTGAGCCCCGTCTCCCATAACGGCATAACCAAAAGAGGCTGGCCTGCGCCAGCCTCTTTTTTCCGTGCCGGGGCCGGAGCAATTTTGGGTATTTTGCAATTTTCCCTTGCAAGTTCCGGCGGAATATGGTATAAATGGGGGTGCTTAAAATGCTTTGAACGGGAAGTTCCGCAATCATCGCCTTTCCAAGAGAGGACCGGTCACCGGCTGCAAGCCGGTCCGTCAGGCGCTGCGGTGTTCGCCCGGGAGCTGCCGCGAGGAAATGCGCGGACGGGTCATCCCCCGTTATCGGGAAAACGAGTGCGCGGGTTTTGCCGCGAAGCTGGGTGGTACCACGGAAGCCGTATGCCTTTCGTCCCAAGTGATTGGGAGGAAGGGCTTTTTTCGTCCCAAAAACCAAATCCTATCAAGGAGGAACCATATGAAAGAGAAACTGACACAGCTGCTGCTGGAGGGGCAGGAGAAGATCCAGACCGCCCGCAGCGAAAGCGAGCTGCAGGAGGTCAAGGGCCTGCTGCTGGGCAAGCAGGGCGCCCTGACGGGGCTTCTGAAGGAGCTGCCCCGGCTGGACGTGAGCCTGCGGCCGGAGATGGGCAAGGCCGTGAACCAGGCCAAGACCCAGCTGACGGAGCTGCTGGAGGCCAAGCGGGAGGAGCTGAAGCTGAAGGCCTCCGAGGTGGACCCGGACTTCGACATCACCGTCCCCGGCACCGCCCCCCTGTCCGGCGGCCTGCACCCCATTACCCAGATGTGCTATGACCTGAACGACGCGTTCCGGTCCATGGGCTTTGAGATCTTCGAGGAGTCCGACATCACCAGCGAGCTGTACGGCTTCGACAACCTGAACTTCCCCCCCAACCACCCTGCCCGGGAGAGCATGGACACCTATTGGCTGGAGGGCCACGACAAGGGCCAGTGCTGGGAAAAGCTGTGCCTGCGGCCCCACCTGACCGGCGGCTCCGTCCGCTATATGCAGACCCACAAGCCCCCTTACCGCTTCGTGTACCCCGGCCGGGTGTACCGCAATGAGACCACCGACGCCCGCCACGAGCGCGCCTTCTTCCAGTATGAGGCCCTGATCGTGGACAAGGACTTCACCTTTGCCTCCGGCAAGGTGATGATCAAGAGCATCCTGTCCAAGGTGTTCGGCCGGGACGTGCCGGTGCGGATGCGGGCGGGCTTCTTCCCCTTTGTGGAGCCGGGATTCGAGATCGACATGGGCTGCCTGGTCTGCGGCGGCAAGGGGTGCAGCGTGTGCAAGCACGTGGGCTGGATCGAGATCATGCCCGGCGGCACCCCCCATCCCAACGTCCTGCGCTCGGCGGGCCTGGACCCGGATGAATACACTGGATTCTATGTGAACATCGGCCTGGACCGCCTGGTGATGATGCGCTACGGCGTGGATGACGTGCGTATGTTCCACAGCGCCGACCTGCGCTTCCTGGAACAGTTCCGTTAAAAGGAGGGGAAACACATGAAAGTATCACTGAATTGGATCAAGGATTACGTGGACCTGCCCCAGGACATGGACCTGACGCGGCTGGCCTATGACCTGACCATGTCCACCGTGGAGGTGGAAGGGGCCGAGGACCTGGCCCGGCGGTTCGACCACATGCTGGTGGGCCGGATCGTGGAGGTGTGCCCCCATCCCAACGCCGACAAGCTGCAGATCTGCCGCACCGACATCGGCGGCGGCGACATCCGCGACATCGTATGCGGCGGCACCAACGTCCGCCCGGGCATGAAGGTAGCCGTGGCGGCCCCCGGGGCCATGTGCCGCTGGCACGGTGAGGGCGAGCCGGTGGAGATCAAGGAGGCCAAGCTCCGGGGCGTCAAGAGCTACGGCATGATCTGCGGCGCGGCGGAGATCGGCCTGGGGGACCTGTTCCCCACCACCGAGGAGGCCCACATCCTGGACCTGAGCGCCTTTGACGCCCCGGCGGGGACCCCCATTGCCGACGTCCTGGACCTGCACGACATCATCCTGGAGATCGACAACAAGTCCATGACCAACCGGCCCGACCTGTGGGGCCATTACGGCATCGCCCGGGAGCTGGCCGCTCTGTATGACCTGCCTCTCAAGCCCCTGCCTCCCTTCACCTGCGGCGCCGGGTCCGACGGCCTCACCGTCACCGTGGAGGACACGGAGCGCTGCCCCCGGTATATCGGGGCGGCGGTAGAGGGCCTGTCCGTGAAGCCCGCCCCCTTCCGGATGCAGAGCCGCATCTGGCGGGTGGGTATGCGGCCCATCAACGCCCTGGTGGATATCACCAACTATGTGATGCTGGCCACCGGCCAGCCCACCCACGCCTTCGACTCCGACAACATCGCCGGGCACATCATCGTCCGCCGGGCCAAGGACGGCGAGCAGCTGGAGCTGCTCAACGGCAAGGCCCTGTCCCTGTCCGCCGACGATCTGGTCATCGCCGACGAGGCGGGGGTGGTGGGCCTTGCAGGCGTCATGGGCGGCGCCAAGGACTCCGTCCTGCCCACCACCAACAAGGTCATCCTGGAGATCGCCAACTTCCAGGCCGCCGGCGTCCGCCGCACGGCCCTGCGGTACGACAACCGCACCGAGGCCTCCTCCCGGTATGAAAAGGCCATCGACCCCGAGCGCTGCGACCAGGCCCTGTCCCTGGCCATGAGCCTGTTCCGGGAGCTGTATCCCGACGTGCGCGTCACCAGCTTCTCCGACCAGTATCCCGAAAAGCTGCGCCAGGCGGAGATCGATGTGTCCCTGACCTGGCTGGACCGCCGCCTGGGCAAGCACCTGACCAACGACGAGATCGCCCATAAGCTGGGCCTGCTGGGCTTCCGGCTGGACTTCGACGGCGACAACATGCACGTCACCGTGCCCACCTGGCGCTCCACCGGCGATGTGGCCATCAAGGCCGACATCATGGAGGAGGTGGCCCGGATGGTGGGCTACGAGAACTTCCAGGCCGCCCCCATCACCACATCCTTCGACGGGGCCATCAACCAGCTGGACAAGGACCTGGAGCGCCGGATCAAGGAGTACCTGGCCATTCGCTGCGGCATGCAGGAGATCTTCACCTATCCCTGGATGGACGAGCAGTACGTCAACGCCATTTTGCAGGACACCGCCGGGATCCTGGCCCTGTCCACCCCGCCGTCTCCCACCGAGCGGCTGATCCGCTCCTCTCTGCTGCCCAACCTGTGCAAGGCCGTGGCGAAGAACGAGCGCTACTTCACGGAGTTCTCCCTGTTTGAAACGGCCCAGGTGTTCAAGGACGCGGACTATTCCGCCCCCTATGACCCCCGGGAGCTGCTGCCCTCCCAGCGCAAGAACATCGCCGGCGCCTTCGTGGCCCCGGCCAAGGACGTGACGGCCCTGTTCCGCCGGGCCAAGGGCGCCGTGGAGCAGATGCCCCGTTACACCCACATGGAGGGCTTCACCTTCCGCCAGGAGAAGCGCCCGGTGTGGGCCGACCAGGTGGTGTGGCTGAACATCTATCTGGGTGAGGAGCAGGTGGGCAACCTGGCATTGCTTGCCCGGAAGCCCGCCATGGCCTGCGGCATCAAGAATCTGGCGGTGATGCTGTTTGAGCTGGACGTGGACGCCTTGAGGCCCTTCCGCTCCCGCACCAACCGGTTCACCCACCTGCCGGAGTATCCCATGACCGACTACGACATCTCCCTGCTGTTCGACAGCCAGGTGAAGTGGAGCCAGATGTACGACGTCATCGCCCAGGGCATCCGGGAGGGCGGCCTGCTCCATGGGGCGGATTTTGTGGACGAGTACCACGGCAAGCAGGTGCCCGCCGGGAAGAAGTCTGTCACCATCCGGCTGACCATCGGCTCCCTGGAAAAGACCCTGACCTCCACGGAGATCGAGGAGTGCGCCTCCGGCGTCATCAAGAAGCTCACCAAGCGCCTGGGCGCGGAGCTGCGCACCCGGTAAAATCCGTTTTTCCCTCTTTACAGCGCCGGAAAAATAGCGTATACTGATGGTGAATCAATAGAAAGGGGAGAAAGCCCGCATGGATGATTTCACCAGAAAGTTTGACGCCGCCCAGGATAAGGACGAGCAAATCCACTTTATCCTTACCTCCGTGTATGAGGCGCTGAAGGAAAAGGGGTACGACCCCATCAACCAGATCGTGGGCTATATCCTGTCCGAGGACCCCACCTATATCACCAACCACAACGGCGCACGGACCCTGATCTGCAAGGTGGATCGGGACGAGCTGCTCCAGGTGCTGGTGAAGAATTATCTGGAAATCTGAGCGTAATAACAAAAGCCGCCCTGGCCGGGCGGCTTTTGTTATTACAGTGGGAGCTTTCAGGCCCACAGGGCCTTCATGAAGTCGGGATAGGCCTTGTCGCAGATGTCCACGCAGCGGCCCATCAGCTCCAGGCAGATCTCGCCCACGTCGTGGGTGCGGAAGGCGGCGTCCATCTCCGCCTGAACGGTGTTGTCGTTGGTGTCCAGCACGAACTTGAAGAAGCGGAAGCGGCGGTTGGCCTCGTTGACCACCTTGAAGAAGTCGTCGATCTTGTTTTCGGGGAGCTTCACGATGTCGAACACGCGGATGGCCACGTCCTCGCAGTCCTTGTTGAAGAAAAAAATCATGCGGATGGAAGGAATGCTGTCTCCGGTGTATATCACGGTGACCTTCTCCATGCCGGATTGGGTGACCTCAATGTCGGAGTGCTTGATGTTCTTGGCGTCCATGGCCTGGATGAACTGGCGGGTGGAATCGAGCATGAAAGGGACCTCCTTGATGGCAATTGATTCGTTACTCCATATATACCCCTTTTCCGGGGAATTGTCAACCGGCGGAATTGTTGACGCGGCGGACAAAAAAATCTCGCCACCGGAGGAAAACCGTGCTATACTAAGGGAAAAATCCGGGAGGTGACGGGATGGAGGAGATCACGGCGTCCTATGTGCGGCGGCTTCTGCCCCGGCGGGACCCCATGGGCCACAAGGGCACCTTCGGCAAGGTGCTGTGCGTCTGCGGCAGCGTGGGCTTTTCCGGCGCGGCGGTTTTCGCCGGCCGGGCGGCGGTGCGCACCGGGTCGGGGCTGGTATACCTGGGGGTGCCGGAGCCGGTGTGGCCGGTGGCGGCAATGAAATGCGACGAGGTGATGCCCTTCCCCCTGCCGTCTGAGGAGGGGAAGCTGTCCCCCCTGGCAGAGGAGGCCATCCGGCAGCGGGCCGGGGGCTGCGATGCGGTGCTGGTGGGCTGCGGCCTGGGGCGCAGCCCCGGGTGCGACGGGCTGGTGCGGCGGCTGCTGGACCTGCCCCGGCCGCTGGTGCTGGACGCAGACGGCATAAACGCCCTTTCCGGGCATATGGATGCATTGTCCCGGCGGCGGGACCGGATCACCGTGCTGACCCCCCATGAGGGGGAGTTTGTCCGGGCCGGAGGCGATCTTTCCCCGGGCCGGGAGCGGGCGGCGGCGGACTTCGCCCGGGAGCACGGGGTATACCTGGTGCTGAAGGGGCCGGGGACCATCGCGGCCGCCCCGGACGGGCGGTGTATGCGCAATCCCACCGGGAACTGCGGCATGGCCAAGGGCGGCAGCGGCGATGTGCTGGCGGGGATGCTGGTGAGTCTGCTGGGCCTGGGCCTGCCGCCTATGGACGCCTGCTGCGCCGCGGTGTGGCTTCACGGACGGGCCGGGGACCTGGCCGCCCGGGAGGTGGGCCTGTGGGGCATGACCCCATCGGACCTGCTGGACCGGATCCCGGCGGCTCTGCGGGAGGTCACGGAGTGAGACTTATCCAAAAGAGCTTTGCTCTTTTGGATAAATTAGGTTCCCGCTCCGACCCGCGCGTCCAAATGAGCCTTTTGCTCATTTGGACACACTCTCTCCGCGCAAAGTATTTTTCGCGACGTACACGCCCAACGGAAGTCCCCTTGGGGGGCGCCGCCGCGAAAAATGGATCGGACTTGATTCGCGGCCTGCGAGCCGCGAACTCTGCGAGGCGCATAACGGTCCGAGGCGGGCAGCGTGACAGACAGATAGATGTTGGGATAGCGGAAAGCCTTCCGGAAAGGGAGGGTTTACCGTGAAAAAATGCTTGGTATGGTTGCTGGCGGCGGCGCTGCTGCTGGCCGGCTGCGGAAAAAAGGCCGCGTCGCAGGCGGAGAGTCTGCGCCAGCGGTACCGGGAGATGCAGGCCGCCCATATGGAGGCGGAGATCACCTGCCACCTGGAGACGGAGAACCGCACGTTCACCGTGTCCTGCGACTGGACCCCCACCGGCGCCGGGACCACCGTTACAGGCCCTGAGGACCTGGCGGGGCTGACGGCCTCCGTCAGCGGAGAGGATCTGACGGTGTCCTATGACGGGGCGGCTTTGTCCGCCGGAAGCCTGCGGGACGTGGCCCCGGCCAACTGTCTGCCGTGGCTGCTGCGGGCCATGGAGGAGGGGTATCTGGTGGACGCGGGGCAGGAGACCCTGGAGGGGCTTGACTGCCTGCGCCTGGCTCTGGACACCACCGCCCCCGGCGGCAAGGTGCTGTGCACCGTTTGGCTGGGCGGGGACGGGGCCCCGCTGTATGCCGAGTTTTCTCAGGACAGCCGCGTGGTGCTGACGGCCCGGCTGCTGTCCTTTACTTCAGAATAAAGAGAGGCTATCATCATGGAATCCACATTAAAGAGAACCTGGGCGGAGATCGACCTGGACGCTCTGGCCCACAACTATGGCCGCCTGCGGCAGCACATCGGGCCGAAGGTCCGCTTCCTGGGCGTGGTGAAGGCCGATGCCTACGGCCACGGGGCCGTGCAGGTGGCCCGGACCCTCCAGGAGCTGGGAGCCGACTATCTGGCGGTGTCCAGCATTGACGAGGCCATGGAGCTGCGGGCCAACGGCGTGACCATGCCGGTGCTGATCCTGGGCCACACCCCCAAGGAGCAGGTGGGGCGGCTGATAGAGCACCACATTACCCAGGCCGTGACCTGCAAGGCCAAGGCCCTGGAATACAGCCGGGAGGCCGCGGCCCTGGGCGGGACCCTGAAGATCCACATCAAGGTGGACACCGGTATGTCCCGGCTGGGCTACCTGTGCGACGGCAGTCACTTTGACGGCGGCGTGGAGGGCATCTGTGAGGCCTGCGGCCTGCCGGGGCTGGAGGCGGAGGGCATCTTCACCCACTTCGCCGTGGCCGACGAGCAGGACCAGGAGAGCCGGGCCTATACCCGGCGGCAGTTTGACCTGTTCTGCCGGGTGATCCGGGCAGTGGAGGAAAAGCGGGGGGTGCGGTTCCCCCTGCGCCACTGCGCCAACACCGGGGCCACCGCCTGCTATCCGGAGATGCACCTGGACATGGTGCGGCCGGGTCTGCTGCTGTACGGCTATGGCGAGTTTGCCCAGGGGCTGGACCTGCGGCCGGTGATGACCCTGAAAACCACCATCAGCACCACCAAGACCTATGAGCCGGGCACTTCCGTCAGCTATGGACGGCTGTTCACCACCCAGCGCCGCACCCGCATGGGCGTGGTGCCCTACGGCTATGCCGACGGGTTCTTCCGGTGCCTGTCCGACCGGTGCAGTCTGATGACCGCCAAGGGGCCCGCGCCCCAGCGGGGCCGCATCTGCATGGATATGTCCATGATCGACCTGACGGACCTGCCGGGGGTGGACGTGGGGGACGAGGTGGAGATCTTCGGGCCCCACAACCCGGTGGAGGTCATGGCCGCCCAGGCGGGGACCATTCCCTATGAGCTGACCTGCGCCGTCAGCAAGCGGGTGCCCCGGGTGTATTTACAGAACGGACAGGTGACGGAGCGGGAGCTGCTGCTGCGGTTCTGACGCACGCCGCCGCCTGCCGCCCCATAGAATGAAGCGGGGCGGGAAAACCGGGTATAAATCCCCGGGCTGCGTGGGAGAATGAAAGTGACCCGTTTTTTCCGGGTACTTCTTCCGGCGGAGTGTGAACGTTTGTGGATACGAATGTCAAGCGCGGCGAAATTTATTATGCCGACCTGAGCCCGGTGGTAGGCAGCGAGCAGGGGGGCGTGCGCCCGGTGCTGATCGTGCAGAACGACACCGGCAACCGCCACAGCCCCACCGTCATCGCGGCGGCCATCACCTCCCAGATGGGCAAGGCCAAGCTGCCCACCCACATCGAGGTGGCGGCCCAGTGCTGCGGTCTGCCCAAGGATTCCGTGATCCTGCTGGAGCAGATCCGCACCCTGGACAAACGCCGCCTGCGGGAGCGGATGGGCCGGGTGGACGGCGCGGTGATGGAGCGGGTGGACGACGCCATTGCGGTGAGCTTCGGCCTGCCCCGCAGCAGATTGGTATAGCGGCCCGGCGGAGGGTACATAACCTTCCCCAGGCAGGAGCTCCCCCGGGAGAGGCATTTGTCTCTCCTGGGGGAGCTTTTTTGCCTTGACGGGGCCGCCTGGGTATGGTATCATAAGGTTTACAGAACATAAACAAAGGAGGTATGACCATGTATGAAGCATTTCGGGAGGCGCCGCAGTCCAAAAAGGACCGCAGCCGCCTGAAGCTGGGGCTGTGGATCACCCTGGCGGCGGTGCTGCTGGCGCTAACGGCCACGCCGCTTGTGTGGGCGTCCCGGCAGAGCGCGGCATACCGCCGGTATATGGACGCTCTGAACGGCAGCGTGCTGTATGCCCGGGAACATGACGGCGTGTGGCTGGAGCGGGCCGGCAGCCGCGTCCACTATCCTCAGCTGGCCGGGGCCGGTATCAGCGAAAAGCTCCGGCAGGCCGGAATGGGAAAGCGCCAGCAGGAGCTGCCGGAGGGAGAGGGTGTGACCCTGGACTTCGGCGACGGCAGTCTTCTGCGGCTGTGGGAGGTGCCGATCCGGGGCGGCTATACCCCTGAGGAGACCTTCGGCGTGTTCGTGGCTTATACCTATCCCGACGGAGAGACATACTGCTATGATACCGATAACCTGGGGTGGGACCGGGTGGTGGACAGCCTGCCCTCTGCCGGGTAAGGCGGGACGGGGCATCCCCGGCGGAGACTGTGCATACACTGGCACAGCCCCTGCCGGGGATGCTTTGATGGGGAGGCGCGCTGCATGACGTATCCTGTGTATATCGGGGACCGGGCCGCCGGGACCATGACGGTGACGGCGGCGGGGGAGGACCACCTGTTCGAGGTGATCTGCCACCCCCCGGAGCCGGGCCTGTGGCGGGTCTGGGTCCAGGGGGAGGGACAGCGGCTGGCCCTGGGACTGCTGGAGGGCGGGCGTCTGCGCCGCCGGTTTTCCCGGCGGATCACCGGGCCGCTGGGGGCCATCCGGTGGGCCGGGGCGGAGTCCTGCGCCGCGAGGGACTCCCCGTGGCGGCCCGCCGGGCCGGAGGACTGCCCCCTGCCCCTGCCGCCGGGGAGTCTGTGCCGCCGGGAGGGGCGGCGGGTGCGGCTGGCCGCGCCCTATGACCGGGAGGGACCGTTTCCCCTGACGGAGCTGTTCTGCCTGGCCCGGATCCGGGCCATGGACGGAGGACTCTGGGCGGAATATCGCTTTGAGGACGGGTATCCTGTGCCGCCGGAGGAAAATTGAAATTTGCATATTCCGCCGCCATGTGCTATAATAAGCTGAACATTATCGCCATAGAGGAGGAATATGCCCATGAGATGTCCCTATTGCGGCTATCGCGAGAGCAAGGTGGTGGATTCCCGTCCCGCCGACGAGGGAGCCAGCATCCGCCGCCGGCGCGAGTGCCTGTCCTGCGAGAAGCGCTTCACCACCTATGAGACCGTGGAATATCTGCCCATGGTGGTGATCAAGAAGGACGGCAGCCGCCAGAGCTTCGACCGCAGCAAGGTGCTGCGGGGCATCCAGCGCTCCTGCGAAAAGCGCCCGGTGTCCGCGGCGGACATGGAGCGCATGGCCAGCGAGATCGAGCAGGAGCTGCAGAACTCCCTGGAGCGGGAGGTCAGCACCGTGGTCATCGGCGAAAAGGTCATGGAGAAGCTGAAAAAGGCCGACGAGGTGGCCTATGTCCGGTTCGCCTCGGTGTATCGCCAGTTCAAGGATATCAACACCTTCATGAGCGAGCTGAACAAGCTCCTGAGTGAAAAATAATTGAGGCTGTCAAAAAACCCGGAAATCTTCCGCCATCGGAAAGGAAGATAGTTACGAAAGAAACCCATCAGGGGTGTCTTTCGTTTGCAATCACAGGTTTTTCAGAACTTTCTAAGTTCTGAAAGACCGCACGAAACTTGTCAAAATGACTTTTTTGACAAGTTGAAATAATTATAGAATGTTCCGCAGGCTCAGACGCTCCAGCTCGTCCAGCTGCTGCAGCTGCTGGCGCAGCTGGGCCAGCTCCGGCAGCAGGTCGTCCCCCTGCCGCAGACGGCACAGGGTCCGGCAGCGGGTCAGCGTCACCTGGGCCGCGTCCAGGGTCTCGTGGTGGATGACCACATGGAGGAAGTCCTGGGCCGACTCCCAGTCGGCGGACAGGGCGTCCATGGCCTCCCGGGCCTGGTCCCAGCGCTGCTGGGCCGCCAGCTGGGCGATCCGGTCCGCCTGGTCCATCCACCGGTTGGTCCGGCGGTTCAGAGCCGCCGCGTTGAGAATGCACAGGGCCAGCAGCACCGCCAGCACCAGTGAGGGCACGATCAGAAACCGCTTCATACGTCCTCCTTGGCCTGGCAGATCACGTTGCCCCCCTGGTCCAGGGACAGGAGAAACACCTGAGACGGGTCCGTCAAGTGCTCCCGCTTCAGCTGACGGCGCAGCCAGTCGTCATCCACGTCCATTTTCTTCATGTTGTCCCGCAGCAGCCGCCCGTCGTTGATCAGCAGCACCGGAAGAAGCTGCTCCGTGACGTTCAGGGACAGCTGACGGGGCGTTACCGGCTGGGCCTGGGGCCGCAGCAGCACCGACACCTGGCCGCTGGTCTCCAGGACGGCGTACTGCACGTCCTTCAGGTCGGTGACCCCCTGGCCTCGCAGCTCCTCCAGAAGCTCGTCCACCGTCATGCGGTTATGGCGCATGGCCCGCTGCTGGAGCTTCCCGTACCGGACGACGATGGCCGGTTCCCCGCAGATCAGGGACCGGAACCGCCCGCTGCGGAAGCTGATATAGCTTAAAAGCGTGGTCAGGGCCAGCAGGGTCAGAATGGGCACCACGCCGTTGATCAGCGGCGAGTCGAAGTCCTGCATGGGCACCGACGCCAGGTCCGACAGCAGCATGGTCAGCACCAGCTCAATGGGCTCCAGCTCGCCGATCTGGCGCTTGCCGGTCAGGCGCAGCCCCGCGATCAGCAGCAGATACAGGATGATGGTGCGGAAAAAAGCAGTGGCCATGAGCATTCCCCCTTCTATGGCCAGTATGCGCCGATGAGAGAAAGTTATACCGAGGCAACCGGCCCCAGGCCGTTTGATATACAGAACGCAGAACCGGAGAAAGGAGGTACCCCGGGAAAATCCCATACCAAGCGCCATGTGCCTGCCCTTCCGGCAGGATAACGAGGAGGAGAGAGGATCGAACCTTCGGCGGGAGCTCTCCCGCGCCGTCCGGGCGCGCACGCAGCGGGCAAATATGCGGGTGACCGCAAAACAGAGACGCTGCGACCGGAAATCGAGGCAAATTGTCTGCGTATTTGTCCTCCCCATTATCAGAAATCAGGAGGAATCATCAATATGTGTGGAATCGTAGGATATGTTGGCCGTCAGGAGGCCGCCCCCATTCTGCTGGACGGGCTGGAGCGGCTGGAATACCGGGGCTATGACTCCGCCGGTATCGCCGTGTGCGGCGATGGCGTGCTGCGCCTTTGCAAGAAAAAGGGCCGGGTGGCGGCTCTGCGGGAGCTGACCCATGACGGCGGGGACCTGCCCGGCACCCTGGGCATCGGACACACCCGCTGGGCCACCCACGGCGAGCCCAACGACGTCAACGCCCATCCCCATATGAGCCAGAGCGGCAAGTTCGCCGTGGTCCACAACGGCATCATCGAAAACTTCATCACCCTGAAGGAGGAGCTGCAGCAGAAGGGCTATGTGTTCCAGTCCGAGACGGACACGGAGGTGGTGGCCCAGCTGCTGGACTATTACTACAGCGATTGCGGCGACTTTTTCGAGGCCATGAACCGCCTGCTGCACGCGGTGGACGGGGCCTATGCCCTGGGCATTATCTGCGCCGACTATCCCGACCGGCTGGTGGCCGCCCGGAAGGACGCCCCCCTGCTGCTGGGCTTCGGCGATGGGGAGAACTTCATCGCCTCCGACGTGACGGCCCTGATCCGCCACACCCGGGACATCGCCTATATGGACGACGGGGAGCTGGCCATTCTGTCCCGCAGCGGCATCCGGGTATACGACCGGCAGCTGCGGCCGGTGGAGAAGAAGCACCACCATGTGGACTGGGAGGTGGACGCCGCCGAAAAGGGCGGCTACGCCCACTTCATGCTCAAGGAGATCATGGAGCAGCCCGCCGCCATCCGCAAGGCCACCGCCGCCCGGATTCAGGGGGGCCGCGTGGCGCTGCAGGACCTGACCATGACCCCGGAGCAGATCCGGGCCATGGGCCGGATCTATATCGTGGCCTGCGGCTCGTCCTACCATGTGGGCATGGTGGGCAAATATAACCTGGAGCGGATGCTGCGGCGCAGCGTGGAGGTGTGCCTGGCCTCCGAGTTCCGGTATGCCGACCCCATCGTGGGGGAGGGGGACCTGGTCATCGTCATCAGCCAGTCCGGCGAGACGCTGGACACCATGGCCGCCCTGCGGGAGGCCAAAAAGCGGGGGGCACGGATCCTGTCCATCGTCAACGTGGTGGGCTCCTCCATTGCCCGGGAGTCCGACGACGTGCTGTATACCTGGGCCGGGCCGGAGATCGCCGTGGCCACCACCAAGGCCTACAGCACCCAGATGGCGGTGCTGAACCTGCTGGGGCTGTATTTCGGCGAGGTCATGGGCACCGTGGATTATGAGACCTACACCGCCATGGTCCGGGATATCCTGGCCCTGCCGGAGAAGCTGGAGCAGGTGCTGGCCCAGGCGGATCAGATCCAGCAGATCGCCAGGGATTTTGCCGGACGGGACGACGTGTTCTTCATCGGCCGGAACCTGGACTATGCCCTGAGCATGGAGGGCAGCCTGAAGCTCAAGGAGATCAGTTATATCCACTCCGAGGCCTACGCCTCCGGTGAGCTGAAACACGGCACCATCTCCCTGATCGAGGAGGGGACCCCCGTCATTGCCCTGAGCACCTACGGCCCCCTGTTTGACAAGGCCATGAGCAACGTGGTGGAGGTCCAGGCCCGGGGCGCCAACGTCCTGGCCCTGACCACCGAGACCCACCGGGACGCTATGGCCGCCCGGACGCCCCGGGTGCTGACGGTGCCGGACGTGGAGCCTATGCTGCTGCCCCAGCTGGGGGTGGCTCCCCTGCAGCTGCTGGCGTACTACATCGCCCTGGAGCGGGGCTGCGACATCGACAAGCCCCGGAACCTGGCCAAGAGCGTCACCGTGGAGTAAAAATCGCAATACACCGAGGGAATTATGAACAACATCAGAATCGTACCCATGACGGCGGACCATCTGGACGCCCTGGAGCAGCTGGAGCGCACCTGCTTCTCCCGGCCCTGGTCCCGGAAGATGCTGGCCGAGGAGCTGGACAACCAATGCGCCGCCTTTTTAGTGGCGGAGGACGCCGCCACCGGCCAGGTGATCGGCTATGCCGGGCTGCTGGTGGCCGCCGACGAGGGGTACATCACCAATGTGGCGGTGTTTCCCCAGTATCGCCGCCGGGGCGCGGCGGAAAAGCTCCTGGACGTGTTCCTGCGCTTTGCCCGGGCCAACCATCTGGCGTTTTTGACCTTAGAGGTGCGGCCCAGCAACGCCGCCGCCATTGCCCTGTATACCCGGTTCGGCTTCCGGGAGGCCGGACGCCGCCGGAACTACTATGACCTGCCCAAGGAGGACGCCCTGATCCTGACCCGGACCTTTGAGGAGGATGACCAGTGAACATTTTAGCCTTTGAATCCTCCTGCGACGAGACCGCCGCGGCGGTGGTGCGGGACGGGCGGACGGTGCTGTCGGACGCCATCCTGTCCCAGGCGGATATGCACGCCCTGTATGGCGGCGTGGTGCCGGAGATCGCCTCCCGCAAGCACGTGGAGGCCATTGCCGGGCTGTCGGACCAGGCCCTGCGGGAGGCGGGCCTGACCCGGCGGGACATTGACGCCGTGGCCGTGACCTATGCCCCGGGCCTTATCGGTGCGGTGCTGGTGGGGGTCAGCTTCGCCAAGTCCGCCGCCTATGCCCTGGGGGTGCCCCTGATTCCGGTGCACCACGTCCGGGGCCACATCGCCGCCAATTACCTGGCGTTTCCGGAGCTGGAGCCGCCGTTTCTGGCCCTGGCCATGTCCGGCGGCAACACCCTGATCGTGGACGTGAAGGGCTACACGGATATGGAGGTCCTGGGTGCCACCCGGGACGACGCGGCAGGAGAATGCTTCGACAAGGCCGCCCGGGTGCTGGGCCTGCCGTACCCCGGCGGGAAGCCCATGGACCAGCTGGCCGCCCGGTCCCCCGGCGGGAAATACGTCCTGCCCCGGGCCCATGTGGAGGGTGCGCCCCTGGATATGAGCTTCTCGGGCCTGAAAACCGCCGTGGTGAACCTGGCCCACAACGCCCAGCAGAAGGGGGAGCCTCTGGACGCCGCCGCCCTGGCCCACGACTTCAACCAGGCGGTGTCCGATGAGCTGGTGCCCCGGGCCATGGAGGCCGCCCGTCTCCGGGGCCGCCGGTGCATCGTGGCCGCCGGAGGGGTGGCCGCCAACACCATCATCCGGGGAGACCTGGAGAGGGCCTGTGAAAAGGCCGGGTACCGCCTGTACCTGCCGCCCCTGCGGCTGTGCGGCGACAACGGGGCCATGATCGGTGCCCAGGGATACTATGAGTATCTGGCGGGCCGCCGGGCGGGGCTGGACCTGAACGCTTATGCCACCATGGAGCTGGACGACATCTTCTATTGAGAAAAAGCGCCCCCCGGCGGATTTCCGCCGGGGGCGCTTTGCACGGATCTGCCTGTTTCGTTTTGTCCCGCTTCCGCCCGGGACATAAGCGGCGTTTTGGCGGGACGTCCCTCTTTGTCCCGGGACGGCTTCCCCCGGATTGACGGCGGGGCGGCGGGTGTGTTATACTGGGGGCAAATCCAATTTACGGAGGGAAACCATCATGGAAGTTACCCAGCGTTTTCTGAAATATGTGTCCTTCGACACCACCTCCAGCGAGACGTCGGACACCGTCCCCACCACCGACCACCAGAAGGTCCTGGGCCGGTATCTGGCCCAGGAGCTGGCGGAGCTGGGCCTGGAGGGGGCCCACATGGACGATAACGGCTATGTGTATGCCCTGCTGCCCGCCACCCCCGGGTGCCAGGCTCCGGCCCTGGGCCTCATCGCCCACATGGACACCTCCCCCGCCGTCAGCGGGGCGGACATCCATCCGGAGATCGTCACCTATCAGGGCGGGGACCTGCCCCTGAAGAAGGCCGGAAGCCTGAAGGTGAAGGACTTCCCCTTCCTGGAGCGGTACATCGGCCAGGAGCTGATCGTCACCGACGGCACCACCCTGCTGGGAGCCGACGACAAGGCCGGCGTGGCGGAGATCGTCACCGCCTGCGAATACCTGCTGGCCCATCCGGAGGTCCCGCACCGGGCCATCGCCGTGTGCTTCACCCCCGACGAGGAGGTGGGCAAGGGCGCCGATCACTTTGATCCGGAAAAGTTCCCCGCCCGGGTGGCCTACACCGTGGACGGCGGCGAGCTGGGGGAGATCGAGTACGAGAACTTCAATGCCGCCGCCGTGACCCTGACGGTGGAGGGCGTGAACATCCATCCCGGCTCCGCCAAGAACAAGATGAAAAATGCCATCCTGCTGGCCAACCAGTTCATCTCCCTGCTGCCTGCGGCGGAGGCTCCCGCCCACACGGAGGGCTACGAGGGCTTCTACCATGTGACGGACCTGGCCGGAAACGAGAGCCAGGTGGTGCTGCATGCCATCATCCGGGACCACGACCTGGAGAAATTCAACGCCCGGAAGGCCTTCGTGCAGCAGCTGGTGGACTATCTGAACGCACGGTGGGGCCAGGGCACCTTCCGGCTGGAGATGCGGGACAGCTACTACAACATGAAGGAGAAGATCCGGCCCCATATGGAGCTGATCGAAAACGCCAAGACCGCCATGGAGGCCGTGGGCGTGGAGCCGGTGATCGTTCCCATCCGGGGCGGCACCGACGGGGCGCGCCTGTCCTGGGAGCGGGATATCCCCTGCCCCAACCTGTGCACCGGCGGTGCCAATTACCACGGCGTGCATGAGTTTGTCCCTGTGCCGTCTATGGAAAAGATGGTGCAGGTGCTGGTGGAGCTGGTAAAGGCGTAAGACAGAACGTAAAATCCCCCGACCGGCGGCTTGAGATGCCGCCGGTTGGGGGATTATTTTACTTTTCGATGACCACCTTGTCGTCCTTCAGACGGACGTGGGCGGTGTCGCCGGACTGGAGCTTACCGTCCAGCATCTGCTCGGCCACCACGTCCTCCACTTCGTTCTGGAGGGTGCGGCGCAGGGGACGGGCGCCGTAGCGGGCATCGAAGCCATCCTTGGCCAGAGCGGCCACGGCGTCGTCGTCCGCCTGGAGGGTGATGCCCTGGGCGGCCATGCGGCTGCCGATGGTATCCAGCATCCGGCGGGCGATGCTGCGGATGTTCTCCTCCGTCAGCTGGTGGAACACGATGATCTCGTCGATACGGTTCAGGAACTCCGGACGGAAGGTCTGGCGCAGCTCCGCCATAACGGCGTCCTTGATGCGTGCAAACCGCTCCTCCTCGGTGCGCTTGGCCGCCTCACCGCTGCCGTCAAAGCCCAGAGGCGTGTCGGCGGCGGTAATATTCTTGGCCCCCACGTTGGAGGTCATGACGATGATGGTGTTCTTGAAGTCCACCCGGCGGCCCTGGGAGTCGGTGACAATGCCGTCCTCCAGAATTTGCAGCAGGATGTTCCACACATCGGGGTGGGCCTTCTCGATTTCGTCGAACAGCACCACGGAATAGGGCTTACGGCGCACCTTTTCCGTCAGCTGGCCGCCCTCCTCGTGGCCCACATATCCGGGAGGCGAGCCCACCAGACGGGACACCGTGTGCTTCTCCATGTACTCGGACATGTCGATGCGGATCATGGCGTTCTCGTCGCCGAACATGGCCTCGGCCAGGGTCTTGCACAGCTCGGTCTTGCCCACGCCGGTGGGGCCCAGGAACAGGAAGGAGCCAATGGGCCGCTTGGGGTCCTTCAGGCCCACACGGCTGCGGCGAATGGCCTTGGCCACGGCGGTAACCGCCTCGTCCTGGCCCACCACCCGCTCATGCAGGACCTTCTCCAGCTGCAGCAGCCGCTGGCTTTCGTCCTCCGTCAGGCGGGTGACGGGGATGCCGGTCCAGCCGGCCACCACCTTGGCGATGTCGTCCTCGGTGACGGTGCCGCGGTTGGCGGACATCTGCTTGTGCCACTTGTCGCGCTCAATTTCCACCTGCTCCTGATAGTCCTTCTCGATATCCCGCAGCTGGGCGGCCTTCTCGAAGTCCTGGGCGGTGACGGCCTCCTCCTTCTCCCGGTGCAGGGCGGCGATCTTCTCCTCCAGATCCTTCAGATCGGGGGAAGCGGACTCGGCGGCCATACGCACCTGGCTGGCGGCCTCGTCCATCAGGTCGATGGCCTTGTCCGGCAGGAAACGGTCGTTGATATACCGGCGGGACAGCCGCACGGCGGCCTCCAGGGCCCCGTCGGTGATGGTCAGGTGATGGTGGGCTTCATACTTGTCCCGCAAGCCCTTCAGGATCTCCAGCGTGGCCTCGGGAGAGGGCTCGCCCACGGTGATGGGCTGGAACCGGCGCTCCAGGGCGGCGTCCTTCTCAATGTACTTACGGTACTCGTTGAGGGTGGTGGCGCCGATGACCCGGATCTCGCCCCGGGACAGAGCAGGCTTGAGGATGTTGGCGGCGTCCACCGCGCCCTCGGCGGAGCCTGCGCCCACGATGGTGTGCAGCTCGTCGATGAACAGGATGACGTTGCCGGCCTTCTTCACCTCGTTGATGGTGTTCTTGATGCGCTCCTCAAACTCGCCCCGGTACTTGGTACCGGCCACCATACCGGACAGGTCCAGGGACAGAACCCGCTTGTCCAGCAGGTCCTCGGGCACGTCGGCGGCCACGATGCGCTGGGCCAGGCCCTCGGCGATGGCGGTTTTGCCCACGCCGGGCTCACCGATCAGCACGGGGTTGTTCTTGGTGCGGCGGGACAGAATCTGGATGACCCGGGCGATCTCCTTTTCCCGGCCGATGACGGGGTCCAGCTTCCCGCTGCGGGCGGCCTCGGTCAAATCGCGGGTGAACTCCGCCAGGGCGCCGCCCTTCTTGCCGTCCTCCCGGGAGGGAGCGGCGGAATTGCCGCCGGCGGCTGCTGCGGCCCGGGGCGCTTCGTTGATCTTCTTCACCACGGCGCTGTACAGCTTCTTGGGGTCGATGCCCACGGTGCGCAGCACCCGGATGGCCATGTTGTTGCCCTCACGCAGCAGGCCCATCAGCAGATGCTCGGTGCCGATATAGCCCGCGCCGGTGCGGGACGCTTCGGACACGGCCAGCTCCACGGCGCTCTTGGCCCGGGGGGTCAGCCCCTGGGAGGGAGCCGCGCCGGAAAGGCCGGTGCCCACGCTGCGATGCAGCACATCGCAGATCATATCATCGGTGAGGCCCGCTTCCTCCAGGACGCGGTGGGCAATGCCCTCCTCCTCACGCATCAGGCCCAGCAGCAGGTGCTCGCTGCCCACATAGCCGTGGCCCATTTCCTCGGCGGCCTCCTGGGCCAGCCGCAGGGATTCCTCCGCACGGGGGGTGAATTTATTTTCCATCATAGTTTACACTTCCTTTCGGTTGATCGGCGTAACGCTTACGCCTGGGGCAGGGACCGCAGCTGATCCCGGAGCTTGGCGGCTTCCTCGAAGTTCTCGGTTTCCACGGCGTGGCGCAGCTGGGTCTCCAGGGCGTTGCGCTGGCGCTGGCGGCTGAGCTTCTCCCGCTCATCGCCCTGGACCAGGTTGTCCTCCCGGGGCTCCTCCGCCGCGCGGCGGGCCTGCTGGGTCACGTCCACGGGTTCCGGGAACTCCGTCAGCAGGCGGCTGCCGAAGCCGCCCAGCAGGGGCTCCAGCATCCGGAAGGGACGGGTGAAGAAATCGTCATCGTCCCAGAAGCTGCTCATCATGGGGCGGCGCATATCCTGCACCAGGCCCAGCTGACGGGCGCATTCGGGGCACAGATGGCTCTCCATGACCCGGCCGTTGATGTTGCTCTTATAGTAAAACGTTGCTTCGTTCTTTCCACAGTTCTGACATTTCATAATGATTGCCTCCTTATTGAAAACTCAAACCAGGTGAATCAGCACCTGCTTGAAAATACTGGCCCGGAGATCGTCCCGCCGGTCCTTGGGAACGGAGCGGAGGGAATTGTCGGACACGGCCCACAGAAGGGTCTGCGCCACGTTCCGCTCCACCGCCTGGGATTGGACCAGGTTTGAAAGAATGGCCCGGGCGCTGGCCAGGTCCAGCGTATCGCCCACGGAGTTGATGACGTGCATCAAGAGCGTGTGGCGGTCCACCTGCACCCGGGTGATGCGGATGTAGCCCCCGCCGCCCCGGCGCGACTCCACAATGTAGCCGTGCTCCGGAGAAAACCGGGTGGACATCACATAATTGATCTGGCTGGGGACGCAGCCAAAGCGTTGGGCCAGGTCGCTGCGCTGCAGCTCCAAAACCCCGTTGGCCTCCTCCAGCTCCGCCTGGATGAACCGGGCGATCATATCCGATGTACCCAAGCCCTTCACTTCCTTTCTGTTTCGATTCGGTCTGTCTGACTTTGCCTTTCTTTGACCTTTGACTATAGTATACCACCGGGTTTCAAAATGTCAATAGGGAATTTTGACTTTCTTTGACCTTTTCTGTAAACAAATTGTAAACGAGAAAACCGCCGCCTGCGGAGGCAGGCGGCGGGGAGACTGTCGAAAAACTCGGAGATTTTCCGCCATCGGAAAGGAAGATAGTTACGAAAGAAACCCATCAGGGGTGTCTTTCGTTTGCAATCACAGGTTTTTCAGAACTTTTTAAGTTCTGAAAAATGCGGAGGCAGGCGGCGGGGGGTTATTCGGGGTTTTCCATAAAATAGTCCTGGGTTTGTTGGATATTGTGCTGAATTTCGGCCTTCAGCTCCTGGGGGGAGGCGAATCTGCGCTCCGGGCGCAGGCGGCGGCAGAATTCCACCCGGATGGTTTTGTCGTAGAGGTCGCCGTCGAAATCCAGCAGGAAGGTCTCCACCGACACGGCGTCGCCGTCGCTGACGGTGGGGCGGGTGCCGATGTTGGTGACGCCGGGGACGCTGGCGCCGTCCGGCAGGAACACCCGGGTCACATACACGCCCCGCGCCGGCAGAAGAACGTGGTCCGGCGGGGTCAGGTTCACTGTGGGGATGCCGATGGTGCGGCCGAAGCGGCAGCCGTGGGTGACGGTGCGGGTCAGGCAGTGGCGGTGGCCCAGGAAATCGGCAGCCTGCTCCATCTGGCCGCTTTCCACCAGAGTGCGGATGTAGGTGGAGCTGACGGTGATGCCGTCCAGGGTCACCTGAGGGATGATGTCGCAGCCGATGCCCAGCTCCCGGCAGCGGGACAGGAGCCTTTCCGGGTCCCCCTGGTTCCGGTGGCCGAAGTGATAGTCGTGGCCCGCCACCAGGTGCACCGCGCCATAGGTACCGATCAGCAGATCGTCGATGAAATCCTGCCAGGGCATGGTCATCATGGCCCGGTCAAAGGGGGCGATGATCACCTGGCGGATGCCGTAAAGCCGCTGCATCAGATCCCGGCGGTCGTCAGGGGTGTTGATCAGGCCCACCGGGCGGCCGGTGACCACCTCCTTAGGCGGACGGTCGAAGGTAAAGGCGGCGGGGACGGCATCCAGCTCCCGGGCCCGGCGGACGGTCATTTCCAGCAGAGCCCCGTGGCCCCGGTGAACGCCGTCGAAAAAGCCCAGGGCGATAACAGTTCGATTCAAGGTACTCACGCTCCGAAAAAGTTTTTAAGGGAGGTCATCACGCCGCCCTCCAGGCGGCTGAGACAGAGAAACTCGCCCTCCAGGCCATAGACCCGGTAGAGGCCCTCCGGCAGGGGCTGGCGGACGGTGAAGGGGTTGCCGTTGCGGCACAGGGCGTCCACCCGGGGGTGCCGGATGCGGTAGGCCGGGTGCTGGCGGAACAGGGAGTCCAGCGGGGCCAGCAGGGCCTCGCCCTCCTGCTGCACCCGGTCCAGGGTCACGGCGTCGTCCAGGGTGAATCCGGCGGCCATGGTGCGGCGCAGACTGCTCATGCAGCCGCCGCAGCCCAGGGCCTGGCCGATGTCGTGGCACAGGGTGCGGACATAGGTGCCCTTGGAGCACCGGATGCGCAGGGTGTAGTCCGCCGGGCCGCTCTGGTCCAGCAGCTCCAGCTCATGGATGGTAACGGGCCGGGCCGGGCGCTCCACCTCACCGCCCCGGCGGGCGATCTGATAGAGCTTCTGTCCGCCGATCTTGATGGCGGAGTACATGGGGGGTACCTGTTCAATGGGGCCGGTGAACCGGTGCAGCAGGTGCTCCAGGTCCTCCCGGCCGGTGAGCACCGGATGGGTGTCCAGGGTCTCGCCGGAGGTGTCCTGGGTGTCGGTGGTGCGGCCCAGCCGCAGCCCGGCGACGTACTCCTTCTGGCCGTCCTCGGCGAAGGACACCGCCCGGGTGGCCTGGCCCACGAATACCAGCAGAACGCCGGTGGCCATGGGGTCCAGAGTCCCGGCGTGGCCCACCTTTTTTGTTTTCAGAATCCCCCGCAGCTTGGCGCAGACGTCCATGGACGTCCACCCGGCGGGCTTGTCGATGATGATGATTCCGTTTGCCATGGGTCGCTCCTTTTGTCAATCCTCCCCCGCCACCATGTCGATGGCCTGGAGCACGGCCTGCTTCACCTCGCCGAGGGTGCCGTGCAGCGTGGCACCGGCAGCAGCCGCATGGCCGCCGCCGCCCAGAAGGGCACAGACCTCCGTGGCATTGACCCGGGGGCCGGTTCGCAGGGAAATTTTCACCCGGCCGTCCTTCAGCTCCCGCAGGGTCACACCGCAGTCGGTGCCCTCCACCAGGGCAGCCAGACTGGACAGCTCCTCCACATCCGCCTCCGTGGCCTTGTAATCCAAGCACAAGGACAGGGGGATCTGCATGACGACCACCCGGTCGTGGTCATAATACTCCGCCCACTCCGCCATCCAGGCCTCCATAGCCAGACGGGTGCGGCTCTTGGTGCGGAACAGGGCCTTGTTTACCGGCGCCACGTCAATGCCGCAGTCCATCAAGGCGGCGGCGATGCGGTGGGTGCGGGCGGTGGTGTTGGAATAGACGAAGCAGCCGGTATCCGTGGAGACGGCCACATACAGCGGCAGGGCGATCTTCGGCGTCAGCGGCGTCATCAGGGTGACGATGTTGTACACGATCTCGCCGCAGGCGGCGGATTCGGCCTCCAGACAGGTCTCCCGGGCGAAGAACTCCTGGGAGGGGTGATGGTCGATGGCCAGGTCGATGCGGTCCTGATAGGGCCGGGCGTTTTCCGGCAGCAGGGACAGGGCCGCAATGTCCACCGACACCACATGGCGGGGGACGAAGCCCTCCGGGGCGGCGTAGGGGGCGGCGTAGGGGGCATAGGTGGCGGTCAGCTCCGGGTTGGGCAGCAGATACGCCGTCTTGCCCCGGTCCCGCAGGGCCTGGCACAGGGCGGCGGCGGAGCCCACGGTGTCGCCGTCGGGGCGGACGTGGGTCAGCAGCAGCAGCTCGTCCCAGCCCAGCAGCAGCCGGGCGGCTTCAGCGGTGGTCATAGCACAGCCCTCCTCAATCCTCCCGGTCCTCGGGCAGAACGATGTCTGCGTTCCGGGGATCGGCGGGCTTCACATGGTTCAGCATATCCAGAATGTGTGCGCCATAGGCGATGGAATCGTCGATAAAAAACTGAAGCTCCGGCGTGTAGCGCAGGTCGATGCGGCTGCCCAGCTCGCGGCGCAGGTAACCGGCAGCGGACTTGAGGCCCTTGAGCAGGCCCTTCTCATCCGGGCAGTTCAGGGCGCTGACATAGACCCGGGCATAGCGCAGGTCGCTGGTGGTGTCCACATGGGTGATGGTCAGCATACCCTCGGACACCCGGGGGTCCTTGACGGTGCGCAGCAGGGCGGAAAGCTCCTTCTGGATGGCGTCATTGATGCGGGGAATGCGGTTGGATGCCATAGTCGGTCTCCTTTCGTTTTCGATGAGATGAAAAGAGGGCGGGCGAAGCGCCCGCCCTCTGGGTTGTGTGTTTACTGGGGGATTTCCTCCATAGTGAAGGCTTCGATAATATCGCCCGCCCCATGAAACGGGGTTTCATGGGGACCCCGGATATGACCCTCTTTGGCGGAAGTGAATTCCGCCAAAGCAAGGTTTTGCTTCGCAAAACACTTGGACGCACTTGCGTGCGGGCGCAGCGGCGCTGCGCAGGAAGGCGACCGGACCGGTTTGCGTTCCGGGGCGGCATATGCCGTTACTGGGGGATTTCCTCCATGGTGAAGGCTTCGATAATGTCGCCTTCCTTGATATCGTTGAACTTCTCGATGGACAGGCCGCACTCGTAGCCTGCGGCCACCTCCTTGACGGAGTCCTTGAACCGCTGCAGAGAGGCCAGAACGCCCTCGTGGATGACGATGCCGTCCCGGACCAGGCGGACCTGGCAGTCCTTCCGCTGGAGCTTGCCGTCCTGCACGTAGCAGCCGGCCACGGTGCCCACGCCGGAGACCTTGTAGGTCTGGCGGACCTCCGCATGGCCCAGCAGAGCCTCCCGGAACTTGGGGGCCAGCATGCCCTTCATGGCGGACTCAATTTCGTTGATGGCGTCATAGATCACGCGGTACATCCGCATGTCCACATGGGCGCGGGCGGCGGAATCCCGGGCGGCGTTGTCGGGGCGGACGTTGAAGCCCACGATGATGGCCTGAGACGTGGAGGCCAGCATCACGTCGGACTCGTTGATGGCGCCCACGCCGCCGTGGATGACCCGGACCCGGACCTCGTCGTTGGAGAGCTTCTCCAGAGAGGCCTTCACGGCCTCCACAGAGCCCTGAACGTCGGCCTTGACGATGATGTTCAGATTCTTCATCTCACCGGCCTGGATCTGGCTGAACAGATCCTCCAGAGAGACCTTGGTGACAGGGGCGTTGGCCTTGGCGCGGGCCTCCTCCTTGCGCTGCTCCACCAGCTCCCGGGCCAGCTTTTCGTCGGCCACGGCGTTGAAGGTGGCGCCGGCGGAGGGAGTCTCGGACAGGCCGGTGATCTCCACAGGCACGGAGGGACCGGCGGAGGTCAGCTTCTGGCCCTTGTCGCCCACCATGGCCCGGACGCGGCCCACGGCGGTACCGGCGATGATGATGTCGCCCTGCTTCAGGGTGCCGTTCTGCACCAGCAGGGTAGCCACGGGGCCCCGGCCCTTGTCCAGCCGGGCCTCGATAACGGTGCCCTGGGCGGCGCGGTTGGGGTTGGCCTTCAGCTCGCCCACCTCGGCGGTGAGGGTCAGCATCTCCAGCAGGTTGTCCACGCCCATGCCGGTCTTGGCGGAGATGGGGCAGACAATGGTGTCGCCGCCCCACTCCTCGCACACCAGGCCGTATTCGGTGAGCTGCTGCTTGATGCGCTCGGGGTTGGCCTCGGGCTTATCCATCTTGTTGATGGCCACGATGATGGGGATCCCGGCGGCCTTGGCGTGGTTGATGGACTCCACGGTCTGGGGCATGATGCCGTCCTCGGCGGCCACCACCAGAATGGCGATATCCGTGACCATGGCGCCCCGGGCGCGCATGGAGGTGAAGGCCTCGTGGCCGGGGGTGTCCAGGAAGGTGATGGGCTTGCCGTGGATCTGCACCTGATAGGCGCCGATATGCTGGGTGATGCCGCCGGCCTCGCCGCTGGCCACATGGGCGTTGCGGATATAGTCCAGCAGGCTGGTCTTGCCGTGGTCCACGTGGCCCATGACCACCACCACGGGGGCACGGGGTACCAGGTCCTTGTCCTCGTCCTTGTGGTCGTCGATGAGCTTTTCCTCGATGGTGACCACCACTTCCTTCTCCACCTTGCAGCCCATCTCCTCGGCGATGATGGCGGCGGTGTCGAAGTCGATGATCTGGCTCAGGGAGGCCATGACGCCGTTCTTCATCAGGCACTTGACCACCTCTGCGCCGGTTTTCTTCATGCGGCTGGCCAGCTCGCCCACGCTGATCTCATCGGGGATCTGCACGGTGACGGGGGTCTTTTTGATGACCTCCAGCCGCAGGCGGCGCAGCCGGTCGGCCTCCTCCTGCTTGCTCTTGTTGCTCTGGGGGCCGCTGCGGCGGCCCGACTTGCTGCGGATCTTCTCCTTGCCCTGGGTCTGGCGCTGGTCCCGGCGGCTGTTGCCGGTGCGGGCGTCGGCCATATCCTGGAGCTTCTCGTCGTACTTGTCCATGTTCACGGCCGTGGCCTTGCGGGTGTCCACCACCTTGGTCTGGGGCACGCGGCTGACGGGCTTCTTCTCCGGCTGGGGTTTCTTTTCCGGCTGGGGCTTCTTACCGGCGGGCTGCTGCTTGGCAGGCTCCGCCTTCTTTTCCGCAGGCTTGGCGGCATCGGCATAGATCGCCTGGATGCCGGAAACCTGGTTGTGCTGGGTCAGACTCTCAAAGATCAGAGACAGCTCCCGATCTCCCAAAACCTGCATATGGTTTTTGGGCGTCTCGGCATACTTGGTCAGAATCTCCGTGATCTGCTTGGTGGGGACGCCGAAGTCCTTCGCCACCTCATGCACTCTGTATTTGTTACCTACGCTACCCAAATAGAGCCACCTCCATCTTTGTGATTCGATTCCTTACTTGCTTTTTTTCGGGGACCCCTTGCCCTTATGCACCGGGCGGGAGCCCGCGAAACGGGGCCGTTCCCCCTGGGGACGCTGCCCGGGCCGCCGGGGACGGCGGGCGGACTTTTCCGGCTTCTGCGGCGCTTGGGGCGCAGGGGCCGCTTGAACCGGGGCGGCTTTTTTCTTGCCCCGGCGCAGATTCTTTTCATGCTGGGCCTGCTCCGCCCGGCGCTGGGCCGCGCGAAGGGCCTTCACCTCCAGCCGCTGGGCCGCCGGGGCGTATCGCTCCGGGTCCAGCGCCGCCAGCTTTTTGACGATGGCCTCGGCAAAGCCGATGTCCGTTATGGCCGCCATGGCGCAGCTGGTGCGGCCCAGGGCACGGCCCAGCTGGTCCTTGTCAAAGGGCACCGTCAGGCACAGGCACGCCCCGGTCTGGCCGAAGGACATGGCCCGGCGCACGGACCCGGCAGCGGCGTCCTGGGCCACCAGGATGACCCGGGCGTCCTTGGCCCGGGCGGCGGAGCCCACCGGCTCCTCGCCGATCTCCACCTGACCGGCCTTTTTGGCCAGGCCGATCATGGATAAAATGTGTTCTGTCATGCTTCCGTTTCCATCTGGCGCTCCAGCGCCTCATAAACCTCGTCGGGGATGCTGACCTCCAGCATCCGGTCCAGCGCCCGGGATTTCCGGGCCTTCTTCAGGCACTGCGGATCGCGGCACACATAGGCGCCCCGGCCGGACTTCTTGCCGGTGGCGTCCAGCACCAGCTGGCCCTCCGGCGTGCGGACCACCCGCAGCAGGTCCTTTTTGTCCCGCTTTTCCCGGCAGCCCACGCACATGCGCTGTGGAATCTTCCGCGGCTTCTGCATGATGGTCCTCCTTTCCTGTATCGCTTACTCCCCGGTATAGGAAGCGGGCTTGATGTCGATCTTGTACCCGGTGAGACGGGCGGCCAGGCGGGCGTTCTGCCCCTCCTTGCCGATGGCCAGGCTCAGCTGGTCGTCGGGGACGATGACCCGGCAGAGCTTGCCCTCGTCGGACAGGCGCACCTCCACCACGTCGGCGGGAGCCAGGGCGGCGGCGATGTATTCGGCGGGGTCGTCGGAATACTTGATGATGTCGATCTTCTCGCCCCGCAGCTCGTTGACCACGGCGGCCACCCGCTGGCCCTTGGGGCCCACGCAGGCGCCGATGGGGTCCACGTTCTCGTCGGAGGACCACACGGCCATCTTGGTGCGGCTGCCGGCCTCACGGGCGATGGAGCGGATCTCCACGGTGCCGTCGTAGATCTCGGGCACCTCCAGCTCAAACAGGCGCTTCACCAGGCCCGGATGGGTCCGGGACACCATCACCTGGGGACCCCGGGTGGTGCGGCGGACCTCCACCAGGTAAACCTTCACCAGCTGCCCCTCGGTAAGCTCCTCGCCGGGGACCTGCTCGTTGGAGCCCATAAGGCCCTCGGTGGCCTCGTTGCCGGAGCCGATGCGCAGATGCACGGTGCCCCGGGGGTCGATGCGGTGGACGGTGCCGGTGAGGATCTCGTGCTCCTTGGAGCCCCACTCGTCATAGATCATGCCGTGCTCGGCCTCCCGCAGGCCCTGGATGATGACCTGCTTGCCGTTTCCGGCGGCGATGCGGCCGAACTCCACGTTCTTCACGGGGATGTTCACCACGCCGCCCAGCTGATACTTGGCGGACATGGCCCGGGCGTCCTCCAGAGAGATCTGGGAGCCGGGGTTCTCCACCTCCTCCACGATCTCCTTCTGCACGTACATCCGCAGGTCCTTTTTCTCCTCGTTGACATCCACGATGACGTTCTCCACGCCCTCGTGGTCCTTCTTATAGGCGGCGGTCAGGGCCTGGATGATCTTGCCCATCATGAAGTCCTGGGGAATACCGCGTTCCTTTTCCAGCAATTCCAGCGCGGCAAAGATTTCTTCGCATTTCATGGTATTTCTCCTATTCTATACTGTATCGTCAGAATTCCACACGCAGACGGACCAGGGCCAGCTCCGGCTTCTCGAACCGCAGAGGCTCCGCCCCGCCCATATCCAGCAGCACGGCCCCGTTGTCGTACCCCGCCAGCACACCGGCAAACTCCTTGCGCCCGCCCCTGGGCTTGTAGGTTTTCACCAGCACCGGGGAGCCCAGGAACTTTTCAAAGTCCGAGGGGCGCTTCAAGGGGCGCTCGGCCCCGGCGGAGGACACCTCAAAGGTATAGCTGCCCTCGATGGGGTCCGCCTGGTCCAGCAGGTCGCTGACCTTGCGGCTGACGGCCTCGCAGTCCAGAATGTCCACGCCGCCGTCCTTGTCCAGATACAGCCGCAGATACCACTGACCGGCCTCCCGGACGTATTCCACGTCCCACAGGGTGCAGCCCTGCTCCGCCACGGCGGGCGCGGCCAGCTCCGCCACCAGCTCCGTTACCTTTTTCATGCCGGACCTCCTGTCTTTTCCGGAATTTTTAAGGGGGCAAATTTGCCCAAGAAAAAGAGCGGACAAACTGTCCACTCTCCGTCAACACTTCCTTACTACGCAGTAGTTTACCACAAAAACACTCCCAGCGCAAGAGTTTTTTCCCGGAAAATGGCGGGATTTTCCGGGGGTTTTTCCCGGAATCCCGGCGAAACCCACAGATTTTCCTCTTGCGAAAGGAAAAACCCGTGCTATACTGGAGAGGCGGCATGGCCGCGGAAACGGAAGGATTCTGTCATGCATCAGAAACACAGTCCCCGGGCGGACTTTTACCGGCACCTGTCCTTTGCCGCCGTGGGCGGCTTTTTCGGCGGCTACGCCATCCTGGCCCGATGCGGCGTGCTGGCCAGCGCCCAGACCATGAACCTGCTGGAGATGGTCATGGATGCCCTCCACGGAAAGGGCGGCAGCGCCCTGCTGCACCTGCTGTGCCTGGTGATCTATTTTCTGGGCACCATGTCCACGGTGCTGCTGCCGCACCTGTTCCATGTGGATATGCGGCGGCTTTGCCCGGCGGTGGACGCCCTGGCGGCGGTGGCCGTGGGCGTATATCGCCGTGGTGCGGGAGGAGGCCGCCGAAAAGGCCCTGTCCCCGGCCCGGATACGGGAGCAGGAGGCCGAGGGCGAGACGGCCCAGGAAATGCAGGAGGCCCTGGACCTGGTGGCCGAGGAGCGCCAGCCCAAGGCCGGATGAATATAAAAAAGCCTGTGTATTCACACCGAATACACAGGCTTTTTTCAGCTCTTGTTCATCCGCTGGCCGATGGTGCTGCCGCCGGACTGGTGCATGGTTTTCAGGATTTCCGCGATCTGGCCGGCGGCCTCGGACACCTGGCGGCCAAACTCCGCCGAGGACATGCGCATGGCCCCGGTGCGCACCGCCGACAGCTGGATCAGCCCGTCGGAGGTCACCACCCGGACGCGGTCGTTTTTCCCCACCTGCTGCAAAAACCGCTCGATGTACATATCGCCGGTTTCCCGCTCCCGGGTGTATACCACATGGATGCCCCGGTAGTCGAACTTCTCCCCGGTATTGCCGGGGACCTTGTACCCGTCGAACACCAGCACCACCCGGGTGTGGGTGAAGGCGGCCCAGCCGCACAGGGTGTCCATCAGCCGCTCCCGGGCGGCAGACAGGTCCCGGTCCGCCAGGGCGTGGAGCTCCTCCCAGTCGAAGATCACGTTGTAGCCGTCCACCACATAGCAGCGCTGGCCGATCTCCCGCAGGCCGGTATCGGCAGGGGCTTCCCGCTTCTCCGGCGCACGGTACAGGGGACGGCGCACGGGGCCGAACTCCCGGGTCATGATGGCCTCCAGCTCCGCATCGTCCAGGCGGATGCACCGGCGGCGCACCGGCGCGTCCTCGTCCCGGGGCTTTTCCAGGCAGCCGGGCAGGTGCATATACTCCGGCACCTTGTCCCACTTCACGGTGAAGCCGCCGCCGTGGGCGCAGAACACGGAGTCCGGCGTGTTGTCCGGGTCGGCCTCCGGGTCATAGTCCGCCGCCGCGATCACGGCGTCGGGATTGTGACAGGGTCCGTAGCCCGCCGGCTCCAGGGACAGGCGGCCCCGGCCGCCGGTATAGGACGCCACCTCCTGGGCATAGTCGTCAAACTCCGTCACCGGCACCCGGCCCCGCAGCAATGTCAGGTCCCCGGCCTCCTCCGGGGTGTCAAAGCTGCCGCTGCGCAGGCGCACATCGTTGATGGCCCGGCCCAGCTGCTCCGGCGGCACCTCCAGCCGGAAGGCGTAATACGGCTCCAGCAGGCGGCTTTTAGCCTGCATCAGCCCCTGGCGCACCGCCCGATAGGTGGCCTGGCGGAAGTCGCCCCCCTCGGTGTGCTTCACATGGGCCCGGCCGGACATCAGGGTGATTTTCACATCCGTGATGGCGGAGCCGGTGAGGACTCCCAGGTGGGTCTTTTCCTGCAAATGGGTCATAATCAGCCGCTGCCAGCTCCGGTCCAGCTGGTCCTCGCTGCACCGGGTGGCCGTCACTACGCCGCTGCCCTGGGGCAGGGGCTCCAGCAGCAGGTGCACCTCCGCATAGTGCCGCAGGGGCTCAAAGTGGCCCACGCCCTCCACGGGGCCGTCGATGGTCTCCTTATACAAAACCCGGCCCCGGTCCAGGTTGATCTCCACGCCGAAGCGCTCCGACACCAGACTTTTGAGAATTTCCGCCTGGATGCGGCCCATCAGGGACACATGAATTTCCCCTCCGTCAGAGGTGAAGCGCAGCTGGGGGTCCTCCTCCTCCAACTGGCGCAGCTGGGGCAGCAGGGTGCGGCTGTCGCAGTCCGGCGGCAGGGCCACCCGATAGCGCATCACCGGCTCCAGCACCGGCCGGATGCCGGATTCCTCCGCCCCCAGGCCCTGGCCGCCGCAGGTGGCCGTCAGTCCCTGGACGGCGCACACGCCTCCGGCGGGGACCTGGTCCACCGCCCGGAACCGGCCGCCGCTGTAAATGCGCAGCTGGGCGGCCTTCTCCTGGTGCCCGGCATAGGACACGGCGTCCCGGACCCGCAGGGTCCCGCCGGTGACCTTCAGGTGGGTCAGGCGCTTGCCCTGGGGGTCGTGGCTGATCTTGAACACCCGGGCGGAGAAGGTCTCCGGATACACCGGCGGCTCCACATACCGGGCCAGCCCCTCCAGAAATTCGTCGATGCCCTCCAGCTTCAGCCCGGAGCCGAACCAGCAGGGAAAAACCAGCCGCCGCCCCACCAGCTGCCGCACCAGGGCGTAGGGGACCTCCCCGCCGTCCAGATACGCCTCCAGGGCATCCTCCCGGCAGGTGGCCAGCTGCTCCATGCGCCGCTCCCGGTCCGCGGGGGTGAAGTCCACGCACCCCTCCCCCAGCTCATGGCGCAGATGCTCCATCATCTGCCCCCGGCCGCAGCGGCCGAAGTCCATTTTCGTCACGAAGAGAAACGTGGGGATCCGGTACAGCTCCAGCAGCCGCCACAGGGTGCGGGTGTGGGCCTGGACGCCGTCGGCGCCGCTGATCACCAGAATGGCGTAGTCCAGCACCGACAGGGTCCGCTCCATCTCGGCGGAGAAGTCCACATGGCCCGGGGTGTCCAGCAGCGTCACCTCCAGATTCCCGATGGGCAGCTCCGCCTGGCTGGAAAAGATGGTGATGCCCCGCTCCCGCTCCAGCAGATGGCTGTCCATGGCGGCGCTGCCATGGTCCACCCGGCCCAGCTTCCGCAGCCGGCCGGTGCGGTAGAGCATGGCCTCGGCCAGGGTGGTTTTGCCCGCGTCCACATGGGCGGTGATGCCGATGACCACCCGGCGGGCCTGGTTGCTGTTTGTATCCATATGCAAAACCTGCTTTGTCTCGTTTTTCTCTATTATGGCAGATACCGCCCCGGCTTGCAAGGGCGGATTTTTTCTTGCCCGGCGGGGCAAATCGTGCTATGATGGGAGAAAATTGCCTGTGGGAGGAAGAACGGATGAATCAGAAGGAGCTAAACGAGCTGCGGCGGCGGTTCAAGCCGGACCGCACCGCCATCAGCAAGGTATACGGCTGCTATGTCAGCAGCAGCCGCCAGATCATCTCCTATGTGGACGCGCCCCTGGGCCTGCTGTCCCAGGAGGAGCAGGAGATGTATCTGAACCTGCTGAAAAAGACCCTGTCCGGCGCCCTGGGCCGGAACCTCATCGACATCGTGTTTTCCACCGCCCAGGTGGCGGACAGCGACGAGCACCGCCTGCTGCAGACCCTGCGCCAGACGGAGCTGCAGGACGCCAACGCCCGGGAGAGCCTGTACCGCCGGATCATCGACGCCATCGACATGGGCGAGAGCAGCTATCTGATCCTGCTGGCCGCCGACACCTATGACGTGCCCCATCGCAGCCGGGACGATCTGGAGGTCCCCGACGCCTCGGAGACGGTGTTCCGCTATTTCGTGTGCGCCATCTGCCCGGTGAAGGACCCCACCCTGGCCTTGCAGTACAGCGACCGGGACAAGGAGTTCCGGGGCAGCTCCACCGGGCATATCGCCCAGCCCCCGGCCCTGGGCTTCCTGTTCCCGGCCTTTGACGACCGGGCCGCCAACATCTATAACGCCCTGTTTTACAGCAAGGACACCGCCCAGCTGCACCAGGAGGTCATCGACGCGGTGTTCTGCGTTCAGGAGGCCCCCATGTCCCCCCAGGAGCAGCAGAACCTGTTCGCCGCCGCCCTGACGGAGACCTTAGAGAAGGACTGCAGCTATGACGTGGTGCAGGCGGTCCACGAGCAGCTGCGGGGCCGCATCCAGGAGCACAAGGAAAGCCGGGACCCGGAGCCGCTGACCCTGTCCGTCCGGGAGGTGGGGGACGTGCTCACCGGCAGCGGCGTGCCGGAGGAGAAGGTGGAGGCCTTTCAGGACCAGTGCCGCAGGCAGTACGGCCAGGACGCGGCCCTGAACCCCCGGAACATCATCGAGGCCGGGAAGTTCCAGATCACCACCCCGGAGGTGAAGATCACCGTGCCGCCGGAATACAGCTATATGGTGGAGGCCCGGATCATCGACGGGCGGCGGTTCATCCTCATCCCCGCCGACGACGGGGTGGAGGTCAACGGCATCGCCGTCACCATCCCCAATCCCCAGGAATAACGCAGGCGGAATATGCACCCCTGACGCATAAAAATGCGTCAGGGGTGATTTTTTGAATCTTTATGCAGAAAGTGCTTGACAGGGACGAAGGTGTGTGATAGTATCTTTATCCGTAATCGCGTTTGGTTTTCAATTTTTATTCACTGAAAGGGCATTTATATGACTATGTATACCATTCTCCGACGACGACCATGTATGTGAATCTGACTCTATACAAACAACATACATGAAAGAAACGGAGATATTGATATGAAACATTTTACCAGATTCCTGTGCCTGTTTTTTGCCGCCGCCATGCTGCTGACCATGGCCGCCTGCGGCAGCAAGAATACCGATACCGACACCGATACCAACCCCGGCGAGAAGAAGCAGCTGGTGGTGGCTACCAGCCCCGATTTCCCGCCCTTCGAGTCCCTGGACGGCAGCGACATCGTGGGCATCGAGCCCAAGCTGATGCAGGCCATTGCCGACAAGCTGGGCATGGAGCTGGTGTGGGAGCAGGTGGACTTCGACTCCATCATCCCCGGCATCCAGGCCGGGCGCTATGACGCCGGTGTGGCGGGCATCAGCATCACCGCCGACCGTCTGAAAAACTGCGACTTCAGCGACCCCTATTTCCTGGCCAACCAGGTGATCGTGGTGAACCCCGGCAGCGATATCCAGAGCAAGGCCGACCTCACCGGCAAGACCATCGCCGTCCAGACCGGCACCACCGCCGAGACCTACTGCCTGGATAACGGGTATGAGATCCTGTCCTTCGCCTCCAACATCGATGCCCAGGCCGCCCTGACCAGCGGCAAGGCCGACGCGTGGGTGGTGGACAACGAGGTGGCCGTGAAGATGGCCGGGGAGCAGAACCTCACCGTGCTGGACGAGGCCATGACCAGCGAGCCTTACGCCCTGGCCTTTGCCAAGGGCAGCGACCTGGTGGACCAGGTGAACCAGGCCCTGAGCCAGCTGCTGCAGGACGGCACTGTGGAGCAGATTTTCCAGGAGTATGACACCGTGTATGTGTCCCCCCTGAGCTGATGGAAGCTTTGCAGAGTATCGGCCAGTTCTTTGCTCGGTGGCTGGCCCAGCTGGAGACCACCTTTGTGGAGAAGCAGCGCTATCTCCTGCTGGTGGACGGGCTGAAGAACACCCTGATTATTACGGCGGGGGCGTTGGTCATCGGCGTGGTCATCGGGTCATTGGTGGCCATGATCAAGTACTGCGGCCAGGACAGCCGCCTGCTGCGGCCCCTTTGCTGGCTGTGCAGCGTGTATACCACGGTGATCCGGGGCGTCCCGGTGGTGGTGCAGTTGCTGATCTTCTACTTTTTGATTCTCAAGTCCTCCGACGGACTGGTGGTGGGCATCGTCACCTTCGGCATCAACTCCGGGGCCTATGTGGCGGAGCTGGTGCGCAGCGGCATCGCCGCCGTGGACCCGGGCCAGATGGAGGCCGGGCGCAGCCTGGGCCTGTCCCGGCTGCAGAGCGCCTGGCATATCGTGCTGCCCCAGGCCATGAAGAACATCCTTCCGGCCATCGGCAACGAGATGATCGCCCTGCTGAAGGAGACCGCCGTGGCGGGCTATGTGGCGGTGCAGGACCTGACCCGGGCCGGGAACCTGATCCGCAACAACACCTATGATTCCTTCAACCCCCTGATGCTGGTGGCCGTGGTGTATCTGGTGCTGGTCATCGGCATGACCCAGCTGCTGGGACTGCTGGAAAGGAGGCTGCGCAGAAGTGATAAGCGTTAAGGACCTGCACAAGAGCTTCGGCGGCGTCACCGTGCTGGACGGCATCTCCACCGACATCGAGAAGGGGGACGTGGTGTGCATCATCGGCCCCTCCGGCAGCGGAAAATCCACCTTTCTGCGGTGCCTGAACCGGCTGGAGACCCCGGACAGCGGGAAAATCCTCCTGGACGGCGTGGACCTGACGGACCCCGCCGCCGATCTGAACCGCCAGCGGATGAAAATGGGCATGGTGTTTCAGCAGTTCAACCTGTTCCCCCACATGACGGTGCTGAAGAACCTGACCCTGGCCCCTATGCTGCTGAGAAAGGAGTCCCAGCAGACGGCGGAGGCCCGGGCCATGGCTCTGCTGGAGCGGGTGGGCCTGGCGGACCGGGCAGGGGAGTACCCCTCCCGCCTTTCCGGCGGCCAGAAGCAGCGCATTGCCATCGTCCGGGCCCTGTGCATGGAGCCGGAGGTGCTGCTGTTTGACGAGCCTACTTCCGCCCTGGACCCGGAGATGGTGGGGGAGGTGCTGGACGTGATGAAGGAGCTGGCCCAGAGCGGCATGACCATGGTGGTGGTCACCCACGAGATGGGCTTTGCCCGGGAGGTGGCCAGCCGGGTGCTGTTTATGGACCAGGGGGTCATCATGGAGGAAAACAAGCCCCAGGCCCTGTTCGACAACCCCCAGAGCCCCCGGCTGCAGAGCTTTTTGTCCAAGGTGCTGTGAGCTTCATCAAAAAAGGCTTGCCGCCTGCGGGCGGCAAACTCAGCGAGGCTCTTTTGACAAACTGAAAAAGACGGCTGTGCCCGGGAGGGACACAGCCGCTTTTTTTACCAGCGCCGCTTTTTCTTTTCCCCCTCCCGGCGCTGGAAGGGCTTGTCGATGAGGATGATATCCTCCCCGAATCGCTGGACGCAGTCCCAGGGGATGTAGTAGTCCTCCCCCCGGCCGAACAGGCCGAAGAACCGGCAGGGGCCAAAGACGATCAGGGCCTTGACGGTGCCCTCCGGGATGCATAGCTCCAGGTCCCCCACGCAGCCCAGGCGGCTGCCGTCGCAGATGTTGATGACCTCCTTGCGGCGCAGCTGTGAAAATCGGCACATCATCGTCCCCACCTCAGACCCAGCCTATGCGCCGCCCGGCGCGTCCTATGCCTCATACCAAAACCTGTTAAAAAGCTTGAAAAGCTTTTTATAGCACCGAAGGTGCGTCAGGTTTTGTATGGGACGTCACAGCGTGTTTTCACACGCTGTGGGGGATCCGCTGGCGGCCCACCTGCACCCAGTATACCCGGACCTGCTGGCTGTCTCCGGCGGCGCAGAAGCCGTAGCGCCCCATCCGGCCCTCCACGGGGATGTCGCCGCCCATGGCCGCCGTGAACCGGCGGATATACCGCACCAGCGCCCCGATGGCGGGCAGGGACATATCGGGCATCAGATAATCGTAAAACTTGTTCATAACGTAACCTCCCGGTGGGATTTCACAGATTGTCAAAAAAGACTTTTTTGACAATCTGTGTGCGGTTTTTCAGAACTTAAAAGTTCCGAAAAACCTGTGATTGCAAACGAAAGACACCCCTGATGGGTTTCTTTCGTAACGATCTTCCTTTCCGATGACGGAAGATTTCTGAGTTTTTCGACAGACTCAATTTCTTTCACTGTGCCCTCAGTATACCAGGGTCGCTGTCCGAAAAATCGGACTGTGACGGCCAGGTGACAAAACTGTTATACCATCTTTAAGGAATCTTAAAGGTTCCCCCCCTTGTTTCTTTAAGTGTTTTTCTTTATACTGGATGTCATAAACCGGGATAGATGAGCCGCATCTCATATCCCGCCGTCCTCCGTTCCGCACTTGACAGAACGGAGGAGATGTAGTACACTTGGTGTATCAATTATCTTGATACACTTGACGCTGTACGCACAGAGAAAGGAAAGCGCCTATGGAAACGTTAAAAACCATCAATTTTGTCATAGCGGTTATTTTCTTCGTCTGCTATACCTATCAGTTCCTGTATATCCCGGTGCCCTGGCTGCGGAAGGCCCGGCCCCACGGCCCGGCCAAGGACAACCGGTACGCCGTTCTGATCTGTGCCCGGAACGAGCAGCGGGTCATCGGCGACCTGATCGCCAGCCTCCGGGGGCAGACGTATTCGCAGGGTCTGCTGTCCATTTTCGTCCTGGCGGACAACTGCACCGACGACACGGCCATGGTGGCCCGGGTGGCCGGGGCCAACGTGTATGAGCGGTTCAACCAGGTGCAGGTGGGCAAGGGCTACGCCCTGCAGGAGCTGCTGGAGCACCTGGAGCAGGACTATCCCCAGGGCTTCGACGGCTACTTCGTCTTTGACGCGGACAATATTTTGGCTCCCAACTATGTGGAGGCCATGAACCGGACGTTTTCCGACGGTCACGACATCGTCACCAGCTTCCGCAACAGCAAGAACTACGGCGACAACTGGATCAGCGCCGGTTATGCCCTGTGGTTCCTGCGGGAGAGCCGGTATCTCAACCACGCCCGGTTCCTGCTGGGCACCAGCTGCGCCGTGTCCGGCACCGGCTTCCTGTTCAGCCGCCGGGTGCTGGAGGAGACGGGTCCCTGGCCCTTCCACCTGCTGACGGAGGATATCCAGTTCTCCGTGGACCAGGTGACCCGGGGCCGGAAGATCGCCTTCTGCCCCGACGCGGTGCTGTATGACGAGCAGCCCACCACCTTCCGCCAGTCCTGGAACCAGCGGCTGCGGTGGTCCAAGGGGTATTTGCAGGTATTCCGGGGCTATGGCGCCAAGCTGCTGCGGGGCGCGGCCGGGGGGAGCTTCTCCTGCTACGACATGGCGGCGGCCATTATGCCGGCCTTCGTCCTGTCGGCCACGGCCATCGTCTGCAACGTGACGGCGGCCATTCTGGGGGCCGTCCACGGGGAGGACCTGACCATTGCCCTGTGGTCCGTGGGGCAGATGCTGCTGAATATGTATCTGACCCTGTTTGTGCTGGGGGCCATCACCACCGTCACCGAGTGGCGGCGCATCCATACCAAGGCGGTGAAAAAGGTGATCTACGCCTTCACCTTCCCGCTGTTTATGTTTACTTATATTCCCATCTCCTTTGCGGCGCTGTTCAGCAAGGGGGAGTGGAAGCCCATCGAGCACCGGGTCAGCGCCGCGTCCCTGCGGGGCCGGGGCCGGGAGGAGCTGCTGCCCTTCTGACCGGCAGTCTGCCGCCGGTGCAATCCGAGAAATGAGAGGCGATCACCATGTACACCATCCTGGTCTGCGACGATGAAAAGGACATCGTGTCGGCCCTGAACATCTATCTGTCCGCCGAGGGCTACCGGGTGCTGACGGCCTACGACGGCTATCAGGCCCTGCGGCTGCTGGACCGGGAGGAGGTGCACCTGATCCTGCTGGACGTGATGATGCCGGGGATGGACGGCATCACCGCCATGACCCGCCTGCGGCAGAGCCACAACCTGCCGGTGATCCTGCTGACGGCCAAGTCCGAGGATACGGACAAGGTGCTGGGACTGAACATGGGGGCCGACGACTATGTGACCAAGCCCTTCAACCCCGTGGAGCTGCTGGCCCGGGTCCGGTCCCAGCTGCGGCGGTATATGACCCTGGGCGGCGGCCATACGGCCCCCTCCGCCGTGACCATCGGCGGGGTCAGCCTGGACGACAACGCCAAAACCGTCACCGTGGACGGGGACACCGTGAACCTGACGCCTCTGGAATACGACATTCTGCGGCTTCTGATGCAGCATCCGGGAAAGGTGTTCTCGCCCCACGAGATCTATCGCCGGGTGTGGCATGAGGACCCGGCGGCGGACAATCCCGTGGCCGTCCATGTGCGGCACATCCGGGAGAAGATCGAGATTAACCCCGCCGAGCCCCGGTATCTGAAGGTGGTCTGGGGAAAGGGGTATAAAATGGAGGGGACGGCACAGTGAAAAAGCTCCTGAGCGCCATATGGGCCAAGGCCCTGGCCTTCCTGCTGACGCCTCTGGCCGGAGTTGCCGCCGTAAACGGCGTCAGTGAGCTGATAATGGTATATTTTTACGATGTCTGGAATCCCCACCCGGTGCGGCTGTGGGTGGTGACGATCCTGTGCGCAGTGGTGGCCGTGGGGTCGCTGCTGTTCTCTCTGTCGGCGGCGGGGCATTGGCCGGGCCATGAGGGCGTCCATCTGACCTGGCTGGACCGGATCCCCCTGGACGTGTTTGTGCTGGCCCTGGCCGGTGAGTGGCTGATCTATGAGAATGCTTCGTATTACCCCTCGTCCGTCCTGGGGGAGGTCGTGTTCGTGGCCCTGGCGTACCTGTTCATCCTGGCGTTCACGGCCCGGTGCAAGGCCGGCATGGTGCTGGCGGACCTGGTGGTGCTGCGGCTGCTGCGGCTGCTGAGCCGGGGGGCGGTCTGGGCCTGGCGGCACCTGCGGGTGCTGGTGCTGAGCCTGCCCCTTACCTGGAAAACCGCCGCGGTGCTCGTCGCCCTTATGGCGGCGGAGCTGCTGATGCTTGCGTATGATCTCAACGAGGCAGAGCTGGCGGTGTATCTGGCGCTGCATATCCTGATTCTGGGGGCGGCCATGTGGCAGGTGCTGGCCCTGCGGAAGCTGCAGCAGGGGGGCGAAAACCTGGCCAAGGGGGACTTCTCCCATCCCATCACCCTGAGCCGGGGGGCGCTGCCGGAGCTGAAGCGCCATGCGGCCAACCTGAACTCCGTGCAGCAGGGCATCCAGCAGGCGGTGGAGGAGAAGATGAAGTCCGAGCGGCTGAAAACCCAGCTGATCACCAACGTGTCCCACGACATCAAAACGCCCCTGACCTCCATTGTCAACTATGTGGACCTGCTGAAAAAGGAGGAGATGCCCTCCGACGCGGCGCGGGAGTATCTGGCGGTGCTGGACCGGCAGTCCCAGCGGCTGCGGAAGCTGACAGAGGACCTGGTGGAGGCCTCCAAGGCGTCCACCAGGAATATCCCGGTGTCCCTGGCCCCCACGGACCTGAACGTGCTGCTGAGCCAGGTGTGCGGCGAGTATCAGCAGAGACTGGAAAAGCAGGTGCTGGAGCCGGTGCTGTCGCTGTGTGAGCCGGGAGCCGCGGCCATGGCCGACGGGCGGCTTCTGTGGCGGGTGCTGGACAACCTGATGAGCAACATCTGCAAATACGCCATGCCCGGGACAAGGGTGTATCTGTCCACGGAGGCGGGAGAGGACGGCGTGCGGATGGTGGTGAAGAATATCTCGCGGTATCCGCTGAATATCTCCGCCGACGAGCTGACGGAGCGCTTCGTCCGGGGGGACAGCTCCCGCTCCACCGAGGGCAGCGGCCTGGGCCTGTCCATCGCCACCAGCCTCATGTCCCTGCAGGGCGGCGGCTTCCGACTGACCATCGACGGGGACCTGTTCAAGGTGACCCTGACCCTGCCCGCCGCCGGGGCGGAGGAATAAAAACGCAGCTTGTCAAAAAAGATTTTTGACAGGACGGTCCAAAAAGGGCAAAGCCCTTTTTGGACCGTCTTTATTTTGTTGCAGGCCGGGAAAAAATCGTGTATGATAGAGGGGAATGACAAAAAAGCGAGGTACTTCCCATGAAGATCATGGCCATAGACTACGGCGACGCCCACACCGGCATCGCCATATCCGACGCCACCGGCACGCTGGCGGGGTTTTCCACCGTTATCAACAGCCGCCGGCCGGAGGTGGTGGCCCAGGAGATCGCCGCCCTCATCCCCCAGCACGGGGTCGGGGAGCTGGTGCTGGGCTATCCCAAGAACATGGACGGCACTGTGGGCCCCCGGGCAGAGAAGGCCGCCGCCTTCGGCGAGACCTTGAAGGAGCTGACGGGCCTGCCGCTGACCCTTTGGGACGAGCGGCGCACCACCATCGACGCCCACAACATCCTGTTCAATAACGGCCAGAACGCCAGAAAGCGGAAGAAAACCGTGGATGCCGTGGCGGCGGCCCTGATGCTGGAGGGCTATCTCACCCGGAAGCGGCTGGAGGCGGAGAGATGACCGTGCTGATTATCGGCGGCGGCGCGTCGGGCATGGCGGCGGCCCTGACGGCGGCCCGGGCAGGCCACCAGGTGGTGCTGGCGGAGCGGCAGGCCCGGGTGGGCCGGAAGCTGCTGGCCACCGGCAACGGCCGCTGCAACCTCACCAACGAAAACGCCCGGCCGGACCGGTATCACGGAGAGGATCCGGATTTCTGCCGGTTCGCCCTGGAGGAGCCGGAGCTTTCGGCGGCGGGAACGCTGGCCTTTTTCCGGCGCCTGGGCCTGGTCACCGTAACGGAGCCCGGCGGCCGGGTGTATCCCCTGAGCAATGCGGCGGCATCGGTGCTGGACGTGCTGCGGTTCGCCCTGGAGCAGCAGGAGAACATCCGGGTGCGCACCGGCTGCGTCATCCGCCAGCTGAAGTGCCGGGAGGGACAGTTCCTGGCCCGGACCGAGGAGGGGGACGTCATCACGGCCCAGCGGTGCATTCTGGCCGCAGGCGGAGCCGCCGGAGGAAAGCTGGGCGGCGGCATGGACGGCTATCAGCTGGCCCGGCAGCTGGGCCACCACCGGACGGTGCTGTACCCCTCCCTGGTGCAGGTGTGCACCGACCCCACCTACCCCCGGGGGCTCAAGGGCGTGAAGGCCCAGGCTGCCCTGACTCTGACCCGGGAGGGTGAGACGCTGACCGCCGGTCAGGGAGAGGTGCTGTTTACGGAATACGGCGTCAGCGGCCCGGCGGTGTTTGACCTGTCCCGGGCGGTGGCCGCCGGAGGCGACGGCCTGACGCTGCACCTGGATTTTCTGCCCGGGTGGAGCCGGGAGGATACCCTGACCTGGCTGCGTAGCCAGCGGCAGGCCCTGTCCCGGCAGGAGGCCGGTGCGCTGCTGACCGGCGGCGTCCATCCCCGGCTGGGGCGGATGCTGTGCAAGGCGGCGGGCATATCCGGCGGGCAGCCGGTATCGGAGCTGACGGACCGGCAGCTGGAGGCCCTGTGCCGCCAGGTGCGGGAGTTTACCCTGCCCATCACCGGCACCTGCGGCTTTGACCAGGCCCAGGTCACCGCCGGGGGCCTGCGCACCGGGGAGTTCGACCCCCGGACCATGGAGAGCCGCCTGGTGCCGGGGTTCTACGCCTGCGGCGAGGTGCTGGATATCGACGGCGACTGCGGAGGCTTCAACCTGCAGTGGGCCTGGGCCTCCGGCCGTCTGGCGGGACGGCTGTTGCATATTTAATAAAGAAGGGGGATGCGCATATGAGACGGGAAGCCCTGTGGGACCGTCTGTATCTGTCCGGCATTGACGGCCGGGCGGCGGAGTTGGCCCGGGAAAACGGGCTGGGGCTGGAGATCGCGGCATTCTGCTATGCCCCCAACCTGGAGGACCGGACCGTCGTGGACGCCGTCCGGCGGGACATGGCCGGAGTGGAGCGCTTCTGGTTCCACGCCCCCTTTGCGGAGCTGGCCCCCTGCGCCATCGACCCGCTGGTGCGGCAGGTGACGGAAAAGCGCTACCGCCAGGCGGCGGATATGGCCCAAGACCTGGGAGTACGGCGGCTGGTGATCCACGGGGGCTTCGTGCCCCAGGTGTACTTCCCGGAGTGGTATGTGGAGCAGTCGGTGCTCTTCTGGCGGGACTTCCTGCGGCAGCTGCCGCCGGATATGACCGTCGCCCTGGAAAACGTCATGGAGCCGCAGCCCCGGCTGCTGGCGGAGATCGCCCGGCAGGTGGACGACCCCCGGCTGGGCCTGTGCCTGGACATCGGCCATGCCAACACCTACGTCAGCCGGGTGCCGCCTCTGGAATGGGTGGCCCCTATGGCCCCGTGGCTTCGGCACGTCCACCTGCACAACAACGCGGGGCACGATGACCTCCACGACCCCCTGGGCCAGGGGACCCTGGCTATGGAGCAGGTACTGGACACCATCCTGGAGCTGTGCCCGGCGGCTACGTTTACATTGGAAAATCAGGACTGCGGCCCGTCTCTTGTGTGGCTGCGGGAACACGGATATGGAGCGAACACATGACAAGGCAAGAATTGACAGCATATATGGAGTCCATTCTCCCGGCGGACCGGGACGCCATGGACGCCGCCCGGCGGCGGCAGGCGGAGCTGGCCAAGCCCCCGGGCAGTCTGGGGGCGCTGGAGGATATGTCCATCCGGCTGGCGGGGGTCCTGCGGACGGCCCGGCCGGAGGTCCGGCGGTGCCGGGTGACGGTGCTGGCGGCGGACAACGGCGTGGTGGCGGAGGGCGTATCCTGTGCCCCCCAGTCCGTGACGGTGCAGCAGGCGGTGAACATGACCCGGCACAAAACCGGGATGTCCGCATTGGCGGCGTATTTCGGCGACGACGTGCAGGTGGTGGACGTGGGGATCCGGACGCCGGTGCCCTGCCCCCAGGTGCTGGACCGGAAAATCCGGTTTTCCACCGGCGATATCGCCGTGGAGCCCGCCATGACGGAGCAGCAGGCCCTGGACGCCCTGGCCGTGGGGCTGGACCTGGCCCGGCAGGCCAAGGCCGAGGGCATAGACGCCGTGGGCGTGGGGGAAATGGGCATCGGCAACACCACCACCTCCGCCGCGGTGCTGGCGGCGCTGACCGGGGCCTCCGTGGAGGAGGTGACCGGCCGGGGCGGCGGCCTGACGGACCGGGGCTTCGAGACGAAAAAGCGGGTGCTGTGGCAAGCGCTGGCCCTGCATCATCCGGACCCCGGCGACCCGGTGGCCGTTCTGGCGGCGGTGGGCGGCCTGGACATTGCCGCCATGACGGGGCTGTTTCTGGGCTGCGCCCATGAGGGACTGGCGGCGGCAGTGGACGGGTATATCTCCATCGTGGCGGCCCTGTGCGCCGTGCGCCTGTGTCCCCGGGTCCGGGATGTACTGTTTCTGTCCCACGCCTCCTATGAGATCGGGTATCGCCTGGCGGCCCGGGAGCTGGGGCTGGAGCCGTGCCTGCTGCTGGGTATGCGGCTGGGCGAGGGCAGCGGCTGCCCGCTGCTGTTCCGGGTGATGCAGGGGGCCTGCGCGGTGCTGAACCATATGGCCACCTTCCCGGAGGCGGCCATTGAGGACGGATATCTGGCCCCCATCCGGCAGGGGGACGCATTCACGGTGGACAAATCATGAGAATTTTACTTCTTGGCGGCAGCAAAAGCGGAAAGAGTATGCTGGGCCAGCGGCTGACCCGGCAGCTGGCCGATGGCGGGCCCATGATCTACTGGGCCACCCTGGAGCCCCGGGACACGGAGGACCGGGCCATCGTCCGCCGCCACCTGGCGGAGCGGGACGGCTGGGGCTTCGGGACCCTGGAGCGGGGCCGGGCTCTGCCGGAGGGCCTGGCGCTGGTGCCCCGGGAAAGCGCGGTGCTGTTCGACAGCGTAACGGCGTGCCTGGCGTGCCAGATGTTCTCCGGCCCGCAGCCGGACGCCGCAGCCGCCGCCCGGACGGCCCGGGAGCTGCTGACCGTCAGCCGGCATCCCCGGCACTTCGTGTGCGTATGCGACGAGCTGTGGCGGGACGGCGTGACCTATGAGCCGTGGACGGAGCATTATCGCCGGGGACTGGCGGAGATCTGCCGGGCCCTGGCGGCGGAATTTGACGCGGTGGCGGAGCTGGCGGCGGGCTGCGTCCGGGTATGGAAGGGGGAGTTGCCGGATGCGTGATTGGATCTGCGGATTTTTCATGGCCTGGGGGATGTTCCTGGCCATTCCCTGCCCCAGGAAAATATGGAGCGAGGGCGCCCGGCAGAAAATGCTGGTGTGCATGCCCCTGGTGGGCCTGCTGGCCGGAGGCGTATGGGCCGGGGCGTGGCTTCTGCTGCGGGGCGCGCCGGGGCCGGTGCGGGCGGCGGTGTGCGCCGCCGTGCCGTGGCTGGTCACGGGGTTCATGCACCTGGACGGCTACATGGACGTGTGCGACGCGGTGCTGTCCCGGCGGGACCTGGCCACCCGGCAGCGAATCCTGAAGGACTCCCACTGCGGGGCCTTCGCCGTGATCTGCATGGTGCTGCTGGCCATGGGCCAGTGGAGCCTGTTCCTGGCAGCGGAGGACGTATCCTGGCTGGCCCTGCTGCTGATCCCGGCGGCCACCCGGGCCTGCGCAGGGCTGGCGGTGCTGGGGCTGCGGCCCATGGGCACCAGCCAGTATGCCGCCATGGGCCCCGCCCGGGGCGGCTATGGGGCGGCGCTGTGGGTGCTGCTGGCCCTGTCCGTGGGCCTTCCCCTGTGGCTGGACGGGAGCTTCGGCCCTCTGGCCGCCGCCGTGGGGTACGGCCTGGCGGTGTGGTACGGCTATCGGAACCTGGACGGTATGTCCGGGGATATCTCCGGCTTTGCCCTGACCATCGGCGAGCTGTGCGGCTGCGGGGCGGCGATTCTGTGGAGGTGAGAGGATGGATCTGATCATTGGCGGCGCGTACCAGGGAAAGTGTACCTTCGCGGCGGAAAAATACGACCTGGCGGCGGAGGATATCTGCGACCTGGCGGTAAGCGCCCCCGTTCCTGCCCGGTGCTATGTGCACCTGGAGGCCCTGACCCGGCAGGAGGCCCCGGAGGCGGCCCTGCCCCTGCTGCTGGCGGCGGAGGTAGTGGTGGCCCGGGAGATCGGCAGCGGCGTGGTGCCCATAGACGCCGGGGAGCGGGCCTGGCGGGAGCGCCACGGGCGGCTGCTGCGGCAGCTGGCGGAGCAGGCCGGTCATGTGTACCGGATATTTTGCGGACTGACGGAGGAATTGAAATGAAGCTGACCCTTCTGCGCCACGGAGAGACCGACGGCAGCCGCCGGGACCTGTACTACGGGGCGGCGGATATCCCCGCCCTGCCGGAATCCCTGGCGGCCCTGCACGAAAACGCAGCGGCCTATCCCCGGGCCGCCCGGTACTACACCAGCGGCCTGCTGCGGACGGAGCAGACGTTGGAGGCCATCTACGGCCCCGTGGCCCATCAGCAGCTGCCGGGGCTGCAGGAGATGAACTTCGGCGATTTCGAGATGAAAAGCTATCAGGAGCTGAAGGACACGGCGGCCTATCAGGCGTGGATCACCGACGTGGAGCACAACGTCTGTCCCAACGGGGAAAGCGCCCCCCAGGTGCTGGAGCGGAACCGGGCCGCCATGGCCCAGGTGCTGGCAGCCGGGGAGGATGCGGTGTGCATCATTCACGGCGGCGTCACGGCGGGGCTGATGATGACCTGGTTCGGCGGCGGGCGGTACGACTACTCCGTGAAGCCCGGCACGGGCTTCATGGTGACGTTCCGGGACGGGAGGCCCGTGTCCTATGAAAGAGTGCCCGAATAGAGGGGCTGCGGAAGCAAATTCTCCGAAAAAACCGAAATTTTCTTCCGGAAAGACCTTGACGGACACTTGCCCGTGTGATAAAATCAGCATTACCTGTGAGTATGGGGCTTTCTTTTTGCGCGCTTTTCGCTTCGGCGCGGGAGAGACGCCCTGTCCGGCAGGGAGGCAGAGAGCGGCCTTCGCCGGCCGCCAATCTAATAAGGAGGTGCCGTTAGATGCGCGTGAAGATCACTTTGAGATGCAACGAGTGCAAGCAGAGAAACTACAACACGATGAAAAACAAGAAGAACAGCCCTGACCGTCTTGAAATGAACAAGTATTGCCCCTTCTGCAGAAAGCATACGGTCCATACCGAGACCAAGTAATTGGAAGGAGATAGCACGATGGCAGAGGAAAAAAAGGTCAAGAAGGACCACGGCAAGTGGTTCCGCGAGATGAGAAGCGAACTGAAGAAGGTCGTCTGGCCTGACGGCAAGACCACCGCCAAGAACACCGGAACGGTGCTGCTGTGCTCTGTTGCAGTGGGCGCCTGCATCTGGATCTTCGACGGCGTGGCGATGCTGCTGATCAAGACCCTCATCGGCGCTTTCACCGGCTGAGGAAGTGCGGCATGGCTGAAAACGCGAAATGGTATGTGATCCACACCTACTCCGGCTACGAGAACGCCGTGAAGGCGGCCATCGAGAAATCCGTGGTCAACCGCGGCATGTCCGATATGGTCCTCAAGATGGAGATTCCTATGGAAACCGTCACCGAGGTCACCGAGTCCGGCGTCATGAAGGAAGTGGAGCGCAAGGTATTTCCCGGCTACGTCCTCATCAAGATGATCCTGACAGATGACACCTGGCATCTGATCCGCAACATCCGAGGCGTCACCGGCTTCGTGGGCGAGGCCAACAAGGCCATCCCCCTGACGGAGGACGAGGTGGCGGCCCTGGGCGTGGAAAAGCACGAGATCGTGGTGCTGTACAACGTGGGCGACACCGTGAAGATCACGGACGGCCCCCTGGCCAGCTTCACCGGTACCGTGGAGGAGATCGACCCCGAGAAGAACAAGGTTCGGGTGGTGGTCTCCATGTTCGGCAGAGAAACTCCCATCGAGCTGGAGCTCGATCAGGTGGAGGTCCTGCACTGAGGCGCAGCAGTCTCTGCGCGGCAGGCCGGAGCATTCCCTCCGGCGCAAGTGGGAGAGACGGTTTCCGTCTCGCCAAAAGCGGTTTCCGGTATCGACCGGCCGCTACCACATTTTTATGAAGGAGGTGCCTATCCATGGCACAGAAAGTTGTTGGTTATGTAAAGCTGCAGATTCCTGCAGGCAAAGCGACCCCCGCACCCCCTGTCGGCCCCGCTCTGGGCCAGCACGGTGTCAACATTCAGGCATTCACCAAGGAGTTCAACGAGCGCACCAAGAATGACATGGGCCTGATCATCCCCGTGGTCATCACCGTCTACTCCGATCGTTCCTTCAGCTTCATCACCAAGACGCCTCCCGCGGCTGTGCTGATTAAGAAGGAGTGCAACATCGAGTCCGGCTCCGGTGTGCCCAACAAGACCAAGGTGGCCACCATCTCCAAGGCCTCCGTCCAGAAGATCGCCGAGCTGAAGATGCGCGATCTGAACGCCGCTTCCCTGGAAGCAGCCATGAGCATGATCGCCGGCACCGCCCGTTCCATGGGCGTCGTCGTGGGCGAATAAGGAGGGTGTAAGAGATGTTTAGAGGTAAGAAGTATAAAGAAAGCGCCAAGCAGATCGACCGCGGGACCCTGTATGATCCCAAGGAGGGTCTGGAGCTGGTCTGCAAGACCGCATCCGCCAAGTTCGACGAGACCGTCGAGCTGCATGTGAAGCTGGGTGTCGACTCTCGCCACGCTGACCAGCAGGTCCGCGGCGCCATCGTCCTGCCCAACGGCACCGGCAAGACCGCCCGCGTCCTGGTGTTCGCCAAGGGCGACAAGGCCGACGCTGCCCGCGAGGCCGGCGCCGACTTCGTCGGTGATATGGATATGGTGGAGAAGATCCAGAAGGAAAACTGGTTCGGCTTCGACGTGGTCGTCGCTTCCCCCGACATGATGGGCGTTGTGGGCCGTCTGGGTAAGCTGCTGGGCCCCAAGGGCCTGATGCCCTCCCCCAAGGCCGGCACCGTCACTCCCGACGTGGCCAAGGCCGTGAAGGAAGTCAAGGCCGGTAAGGTGGAGTATCGTCTGGACAAGACCAACATCATCCACTGCCCCATCGGCAAGGTTTCCTTCGGCGCGGACAAGCTGTATGAGAACTATACCGCTCTGCTGGGCGCCATCATCAAGGCCAAGCCCGCCGCTGCCAAGGGCCAGTATATCAAGTCCTGCGTGGCCGCTTCCACCATGGGCCCCGGCGTCAAGATGAACGCCAACAAGCAGCTGTAAAAAACCGGCTGAAACATTTGATATCTTCGGCTTGACAAACCGTCACGCCCCTGATATAATACCAGATGCGTTCCAAAGACAGCAGGTGGCGCAAGCCGTAAGTCCTGCCGAGGATGGCAAATCGTTTCCGATTGCTTTACACCGTCCTTGTGTCCTTGGATACAGGGACGGTTTTCTTTTTGAACGCACCGACAATTTTTCCGGAGGTGAAATCAAAGAATGCCCAACGCAAAAGTTCTGTCTGAAAAGCAGGCCATCGTGGCGGCGCTGACCGAGAAGCTGCAGAATGCAGCCGCCGGTGTCATCGTTGATTACAAGGGCATCACCGTAGCAGAGGACACCGCTCTGCGCGCGGACTGCCGCGAGAACAACGTGGAATACGCTGTCATCAAGAACACCCTGCTGCGCTTTGCATTCAACAACGTGGGTCTCAACGAGCTGGACGATCAGCTCAACGGCACCACGTCCCTGGCCGTGTGCATGGACGATCCCGTCGCCCCTGCCCGCGTCATCGCTGACTATGCAAAGAAGCTCAATGGCAAGTTCGAGATCAAGGGCGGCTTCATGGAAGGCAAGGTCGTCTCCCTGGAGACCGTGAATGCTCTGGCTTCCATCCCCGCTCTGCCCGTGCTGCAGGCCCAGGTTCTGGGCACCATGCTGGCCCCCATCTCTGCTCTGGCCTGTGTGCTGAAGCAGATCGCCGAGAAGGACGGCGCTCCCGCCGAGGAAGCCGCCGCCGAGTAAATTCCGGCACCACCCCGGGGCCTCTCCGCCCCACCCAAATCAAACAAATATCTTACAATTAGGAGGCTTATCAAAATGTCCGAGAAGATTACTGCTATGATCGAGGAAATCAAGGGCCTGACCGTTCTGGAGCTGTCCGAGCTGGTCCACGCTCTGGAGGAAGAGTTCGGCGTGTCCGCCGCCGCCATGGCCGCTCCCGCTGCCGGCGCTGCTGCTCCCGCTGCCGAGGAGAAGACCGAGTTCGACGTGGTCCTGACCGGTTTCGACGCCGCTCAGAAGATCAAGGTCATCAAGGTCGTCCGCGAGGTCATGGGTCTGGGTCTGGCCGAGGCCAAGGCTGCCGTCGAGGGCGCCCCCACCACCATGAAGGAAGGCCTGTCCAAGGAGGACGCCGAGGCTCTGAAGAAGCAGGTCGAGGAAGTCGGCGGCAAGGTCGAGCTGAAGTAAGTTTCACCCAAATAAAAAAATGCTGCAAGCGCTGCGCTTGCAGCATTTTTTTGCGCTTTTTGTGGATTCTGGCGGATAAAAAGCCGCGGAATTTTTCCGCTTGTGAAACCCGGCGGCATCTGGTATAATAGCCACGTATAACTTTCAATTCCCTGCATAAGAGAAACAGAGGTGACGTCTTATCAAGACACAGAAAAAACCGGGGTTTTTCCGGCACCTGGGCCCCGTCCTGGGCCGCTATAAGGGCTGGACGGCAGCCGCCCTGATATTCGGCATCACCGAGGTGGTGCTGGAGCTGCTGATCCCCATGCTGATGTCCACCATCGTGGACGGCGGCCTGTACCGGGAGAGCACCTTCATGCTCCAGGGGCTGTTTTCCCCGGAGTTGATCGCCAACCGCAACCGCTTCGTGCTGACGGTGGGGGCCATTATGGTGGGCGTGGCCTGCCTGTCCATGGCCATGGGCGTTCTGGCGGCCCGCTGCTCCGCCATCGCCACCCAGGGCTTCGCCCGGAATATGCGCAGCACCCTGCTGGGGAAGATCGAGAGCTTCTCCTTCTCCAACATCGACCACATCTCCACCCCCCAGCTGATCACCCGGGCCACCACGGACATCAACACCCTGCGTGACACCATGCGTCAGTCCCTGGTGACCCTGTACCGGGCCCCGGTGATGGTGATCCTGGCCACGGTCATGAGCTTCATCGTCTCCCCGGGTCTTGCGCCCCTGCTGCTGATCTGCATCCCCCTGCTGGTGGTGCTGATGGTGATCCTGCTGAAGGTGGGCCAGCCCCGCTTCAAGCGGATGCTGAAGATGATGGACGGCATGAACCAGGCCGTCCGGGAGAATCTGGTGGCCAGCCGCGTGGTGAAGGCCTTCGTCCGGGGCGGCTACGAGTCCAAGCGCTTTGACAAAACCACCGACGACCTGCGCCGGGCCCAGCTGGGCGCAGGCCGCCTGTTCAACCTTTCCGGCCCCATCACCATGGGCATTATGTGGACGTGCAGCGTGCTGATCCTGCTGCTGGGCGGCCGCCAGATCATCTTTCAGACCACCGGCCTGCTGACCGGCCAGCTGGTGAGCCTGGTGAACTACGCCGGCATGGCGGTGAACTCCCTGTCCATGATCAGCTGGCTGGTCATGTCCCTGTCCCGGGCCCAGGCCTCCCTGGTCCGCATCAACGAGGTGCTGGACGAGGAGATCGACATCACCGACGGCCCCTCCGACGCCGCAGTGGAAAGCGGCAGCATCGACTTCGAGGACGTCTGCTTCAGCTATACCCGGGACCCCGACAAGCTGGCCCTGCGCCATGTGACCCTGCACATCGCCTCCGGCGAGACCATCGGCGTCATCGGCGGCACCGGCGAGGGCAAGTCCACCCTGGTGAGCCTGATCCCCCGGTTTTACGACGCCCTGTCCGGCACCGTGAAGGTGGACGGCCGGGACGTCCGGGAATACACCCTGGAAAATCTCCGCAGCGGCGTGTCCATGGTGCTGCAGAACGGCTCCCTGTTCTCCGGCACCATCGCCGACAACCTCCGCTGGGCGGACCCCAACGCCACCCGGGAGCAGATGCAGGCCGCCTGCGCCATCGCCCGGGCCAACGAGTACATCGACCGCTTCCCCGACGGCTATGACACGGTGCTGGAGCAGAACGCCGCCAACCTGTCCGGCGGCCAGCGCCAGCGGCTGCTGATCGCCCGGGCCATCCTGAAAAAGCCCAGGATCCTGATCCTGGACGACTCCACCTCCGCCGTGGACATGGCCACCGACGAGCACATCCGCCGCTGTCTGCGGACGGCCCTGCCCGGCGCCACCAAGGTCATCATTGCCCAGCGCATCAACTCCATCATGTCCTGCGACCGCATCGTGGTGCTGGACCGGGGGCGTCTGGCGGACATGGGCACCCATCAGGAGCTGCTGTCCCGCAGCCATATTTACCGTGACGTGTACGAGAGCCAGATGAGAGAGGGGGCGGTGGATCATGCCGCGAGTTGACCTGCAGAAATATAATAAAAAGGTAGAGAACCCCTTCGCCATCCTGTGGCGGCTGGTGTGCTACTTCAAGCACTGCCGCCTGCTGCTGACGGCGGCCATGCTGTCCATCCTGGCCTATGTGGCCGCCACCATCGGGGCCGCCTACTGCATGAAGCCCCTGACCAACCTGCTGGAGAGCAGCGGCGCGGCCCCCAACGAGACCTACGCCAAGTACATCAGCCTGATCCTGGGGCTGGCGGGGCTGTACCTGCTGTCGGCCCTGACCAACTATCTGCTCAACCGCCTGATGCTGGAGTGCAGCGCCATCATCATGAAGCAGCTGCGCACGGAGCTGTTCGACACCATGCAGCGCCAGCCGGTGCGGTTCTTCGACGAAAACAAGACCGGCGCCCTGATGAGCTACTACACCAGCGATATCGAGGCCACCAACGAGCTGCTGCAGCACAGCATCACCCAGCTGGCCATCTCCATCACCTCCCTGGTGGGCACCGTTGCCATGATGCTGGCCCTGTCCATGCGGCTGTTTGCCATCATGGTGGTGCTGGGGGCTATCGTGGTGCTGGTGGTGCGGGTCACCACCAAAATCAGCAAGCGCACCTACGCCAGCCAGCAGCGCCTCACCGCCGCCGTCAGCGGCTATATGGAGGAGATGATCACCGGCCAGCGTGACGTGAAGGTGTTCACCCACGAAAAGGAGGTCATGGAGCAGTTCGACGTCATCAACCAGGACCTGTGCAAGGCCTCCACCACCGCCACCACCGTCACCTCCATGGTGGGCCCCATTCTCAACAACCTGTCCCACATCTTCTACGCCATCACCTGCGCGGTGGGCGTCCTGTGGCTGACAGGGGAGGGGGCCGGCGGCATCCTCATCGGTTTTTTGCAGTATGTCCGCACCTTTGCCGACCGCGTCAGCCAGATCTCCGAGCAGTTCAACGCTCTGATGATGGCTCTGGCCGGTGCCGAGCGGATTTTTGGCATCCTGGACCTGCCTCCCGAGGAGGACCAGGGCCAGGTGACCCTGGAGCAGAAGGGCGACGACTACCACTGGCGTATGCCGGACGGCACTCTGGTGCCCCTGCGGGGCGATGTGCGCTTTGACCATGTGGACTTTGCCTATGTGCCGGAAAAGCCGGTGCTGCGGGACCTGTCCCTGTACGCCAAGCCCGGCCAGAAGATCGCCTTCGTCGGCTCCACCGGCGCGGGAAAAACCACCATTACCAATCTCATCAACCGGTTTTACGATATCCAGGCCGGCTCCATCACCTATGACGGCATCGACGTGCGCAACATCCGCAAGGACGACCTGCGCCGCTCCCTGGGCATCGTGCTGCAGGACACCCACCTGTTCACCGGCACGGTGATGGAGAACATCCGCTACGGCCGCCTGGACGCCACCGATGAGGAGTGCATGGAGGCCGCCAAGATCGCCAACGCCCACTATTTCATCTCCCACCTGCCCCAGGGGTACGACACCGTCCTCTATTCCGACGGCGCCAACCTCAGCCAGGGCCAGCGCCAGCTGGTGGCCATCGCCCGGGCGGCGGTGTCCCGGGCTCCGGTGCTGATTCTGGACGAGGCCACCTCCTCCGTGGACACCCGCACCGAGAAGCTCATCGGCCAGGGGCTGGACGGCCTGATGGCCGGGCGCACCGTGTTCGTCATCGCTCACCGGCTTTCCACCGTCCGCAACGCCAACGCCATCATGGTGCTGGAGCAGGGGCGGATCATCGAGCGCGGCGACCACCGGGAGCTGCTGGACCAGAAGGGGAAGTACTATCAGCTCTGCCACAACATGATCGAATTGACCTAACTGTTCACCGAAAATATCTGCGAGATATAATTGTTAACCGTTAATCTGCGGCGAAAGTTAGCGGATAAAAACAGCAGAAAATCCGGCGCAAGAGAATAAAAATACAAAGAAAATGGATAATTGTCATTTTTTTTGGAATATTCACAGAAAGTTTAATCTTAGTGTTGAAAAATCTACTGTTTCATGATACAATTAGGAAAACATTTTAATCCTGGGCGGCGATAAGTAAAATGCACAAAAACCGTCCGCCATCGGCGAACAGACTGGTGCGTAGTGGACAGCGAGCCGTGGACGCACCCAGCCGTCCCCAAAGGAAAGATCATGGCAGAAAAGAATAAAAAGCGCGGCGGACGCCGCGCCCACCTCAACGATTTCCATGTGAATCTTGCCGGTGATTATGTATATACCGGCGCCCACTACTCCTATGTGGACCAGGGCCGCAGCCGCGACCGGGTCCAGCGGGAGCTGCTGGGACTGAGCGTTGCCGTCATGCTGGCCGTGGTGGCCGGCGGCTGCAGCGACGCCCCCGCCATGCTGAACTGCTGGTACGTCATCCTCCCCTATATCTGCGAGGCCGCGGCGGCGGTCAGCGTGATCTGGGCGGTGCTCCGGCTGCGGAAGGCGGAGGAACCCATCCGGGAGTACATTTATAAAAAGAGCGTGCAGGCGCTGCCCCACCGGGCCATGCTCTGCATGATCTTCGCGGGCCTGGGCTTCGTGACCATGGTGCTGTACCTGGCCATGAACGGCTCCGGCGGCCGCGTGGCCTCCGTGATCGCCTACCTGGCGCTGAAGGCGCTGGTGGCCGGGGGAGCGTGGCTCCTGTGGCGGTATATGCTGACCCTGAAATGGGAAAAGCTCCCCGCCCGGGACTTGGATACGCCTCAGGCGTGATCCACCAATTTCTTTTGTGAACTCCGGGCTTCTGCCCGCGTTCAAAAAAATTTAAGGAGGATTCCAATGAAGAAAGCTACCCGTATCTTGGCTCTGGTACTTTGCGCTGTCATGTGCCTGGGCCTGTTCGTTGGCTGCGGCAACAAAGGCAAGCAGAACAACGACACCCCGTTGGTCGTGGGTTATTCCCCGTTCAACAGCAAGTTCTCCCCCTTCTTCTCCGAGACCGCTTATGACCAGGACGTCTGGACCATGACCGCTATCGGTCTGCTGAACAGCGACCGTCAGGGCTCCATCATCATGAACGGCATCAAGGGCGAGACCAAGTCCTACAATGGCACCGACTACACCTACTATGGTCCCGCTGACTGCGAGATCAAGGAGAACACCGACGGCACCGTGGACTACAACTTCAAGCTGCGCGAGGACCTGAAGTTCTCCGACGGTGAGCCTATCACCATCGACGACGTCATCTTCTCCATGTACGTCCTGTGCGATCCTACCTACGACGGCAACAGCACCCTGTTTGCTCTGCCCATCGAGGGCATGGATGCTTACCGTTCCGGTATGGACACCCTGTACAACCTGATGCTGGCTGCCGGCCGCGACAACACCGACTTCACCAACAACAAGTGGACCGAGGAAGAGCAGACTGCCTTCTGGGCTGACGTGGATCAGGCCGGCGTGAAGTTCGTCCAGGCCATCATGCAGTACTGCATTGCCCAGGGCGCTAACGCCGAGGGCGATTCCGTTGCCGCCTGCATGAAGAACTGGGGCTTCGAGCTGCCCGCCGATGCTACCGAGGCTGATGCCTTCAACGCCATCGTCGCCAAGTATCCCTCCCTGGCCGAGGCTGTCGACGCTGAGAAGCCCGAAGGCACCACCTTCACCAGCCTGCTGAACGACTACGAGACCAAGTACACCAAGGGTATCGAGACCGGCACCTCCGCTGCCAACATCTCCGGCATCAAGAAGACCGGCGACTACAGCATGACCGTCTCCCTGACCCAGGTCGACGCCACCGCCATCTATCAGCTGGGTGTGACCATCGCCCCCATGCACTACTATGGCGAGAAGGCCAAGTATGACTACGACAACAACAAGTTCGGCTTCGACAAGGGCGATCTGAGCCACGTTCGCGAGAAGACCACCACCCCCCTGGGTGCTGGCCCCTACAAGTTCATCAAGTTCGAGAATGGTACCGTGAACTTCGAGGCTAACGATTCCTACTATCTGGGCGCCCCCAAGACCAAGTATGTCAACTTCCTGCAGACTCAGGAAGACGATAAGCTGAACGGCGTCGTCACCGGCACCGTGGATATCACCGATCCTTCCTTCAGCTCCACCACCGTGGACGCCATCAAGGCTGCCAACAAGAACGACGATGTCAACGGCCCCGCCATCACCACCGATACCGTGGATAACCTGGGCTATGGTTACCTCGGCATGAGCGCCAACACCATGAACGTCAACAATGAGCCCGGCTCCGATGCCTCCAAGGCTTATCGTAAGGCTTTCGCCACCGTTCTGGCTGCTTACCGCACCGTCGCCATCGAGTCCTACTATGGCGAGCGCGCTTCCGTCATCAACTACCCCATCTCCAACACCTCTTGGGCTGCTCCTCAGGCTGCCGATCCTGGCTACAAGGTCGCTTTCTCTGTGGATGCTCAGGGTAAGGACATCTATACCTCCGACATGAACGACGAGCAGAAGTATGAGGCCGCCCTGCAGGCTGCCCTGACCTTCTTCGAGGCCGCCGGCTGCAAGGTCGAGAACGGCAAGGTCGTCTCCAACCCCGAGGGTGGTATGGATACCGCTAACTACGCCATCGAGCGCGAGGCCCTGATCCCCGCCGACGGCAAGGGCGATCACCCCTCCTTCATGATCCTCACCGAGGCCTCCAAGGCTCTGGAGAAGATCGGCGTGCACCTGATCGTCACCGACCTGTCCGACAGCACGCAGCTGTGGGATACCATCGAGGCCGACCAGGCTGACATGTGGGCTGCCGCTTGGGTCGCCACCGTGGATCCTGATATGTATCAGATCTACTTCTCCGGCATGGACGGCAAGGCTGCCGGCGGCTCCAACTACACGTACGACATCAACGATGCCGAGCTGAACCAGCTGATCCTGGATGCCCGCGCTTCTCTGGAGCAGAGCTATCGTAAGACTCTGTACAAGTCCTGCCTGGACATCATCGTTGACTGGGCCGTTGAGGTTCCTGTCTATCAGCGTCAGAACGCCATCATCTTCTCCACCGAGCGTGTCAACATGAACACTGTTACCCCCGACATCACCACCTTCTATGGCTGGCTGAGCGAGGTTCAGAAGGTTGAGCTGAACTGACAAAGTTCCGCACCCAAGACCTGTACGACAACATAGGTTAAGTCACAAGGTACGCCCCGGCGGCTCCGGCCGCCGGGGGTGCCCCGACTGCATATCAAGGAGCGACCCGGGCGGGGCCGGGGGTGTTGCTTGATGTGCAGTGGGTAGTCTATAGGGAGGGGCGGAACAGACGTGTTCCGCCAATCTGCATCACTGTATCATCAGATCGGAGGGTTATCAGTGCGCAAATACATCATCAAAAGAATTCTAATCTCAATCGTCATCCTGTTCCTTGTCGCATTCGTCATCTACGCATTGATGCGCTGTCTCCCCACGTCCTACGTGGAGGCTATGGCGCGTCAGAAGTCCATGCAGCCCGGTTCCAAGTCCTTTGAGGAGTGGATGGAGCAGCTCACCCACATGTACAACCTGGATGTGGGCATTATCCCCGGCTTCTTCAAGTGGCTGGGCCAGATGCTGACCTTCAAATTCGGCGACAGCTGGCTGTGGACCAAACCCGTCACGGAAGTATTCAACAACTGTGTGTGGATCTCCTTCTTCATGGGCCTTATCGCCTTCGTGCTGCAGATCATCATCGCGATCCCCCTGGGCGTCATTGCCGCCACCAAGCAGTACAGCAAGACAGACTATGTCATTTCGGTGCTGGCTCTGGCCGGTATTTCGCTGCCCACCTTCTTCTTTGCTTCTCTGCTGAAGCTGGTTTTCTCCGTGAGGCTGGGCTGGTTCGACCTGTATGGTCTCACCGGCCGCAATCACGAGCAGCTCTCAGCCTTCGCGAAGCTCCTGGACATGGGACATCATCTGGTTCTGCCCATTGTCACCCTGGTGGTTATCAGTGTCGGTTCCCTCATGCGTTACACCCGCACCAACATGCTGGAGGTGCTCAACGCTGACTTCATCCGCACGGCCCGGGCCAAGGGTCTGTCCGAGCGCAAGGTCATCTATCACCATGCGTTCCGCAACACCCTGATCCCCCTGGTCACCATCATCGGCGGTTCTCTGCCCGGCCTGTTCTCCGGTGCACTGATCACCGAGACGCTGTACTCCATCCCCGGCATCGGCTACATTTCCTACCAGTCCATGGTGGGCGGCGACATTCCGTTCTCCATGTTCTACCTGGTCTTTATGGCCGTGCTGACCCTGTTGGGTAACCTGATTTCTGATATTCTGTACGCCGTGGTGGATCCGCGGGTACGCATCGCTTAAGAAGGGAGGAGGAAGTAAAATGGCAGATCGCAAAGATAAGATCAATGAGCAGCAGGTCGAGCAGGAGATCCGTGAGGAGATCCGCGAGGAAATGAAGCACGCCGACCAGGAGCCTGCTCAGGAGCAGTATTCTCTGAACGATGACCGTCGTGTTAAGGTCCTTTCTCCCGGTATGCTGGTGGCCAAGCGCTTCATCCGCAACCGCATGGCCGTCACCGGTCTGGTCATCCTGGTTTTCATGTTCGTGTTTTCCTTCATCGGCGGCCTGATCTCCCCCTATGGTCAGGACCAGTTCTTCTACACCGATAAGACCATCCGCCGTGACTTCGGCGCGGCCAAGGAAAACACCGAGTTCCAGTACGCCAGCAACAACGACGAGGTGTTCGGCCTCACCGCCCAGGCCAGAGCTATGCTGGCCATCCAGCAGGGGAAGACCACCTTCTCCAACAAGAGCGACAACTTCACCCTGACCAAGGTTTCCGACGACTTCTATTCCGTGGAATACAACGGTCAGGTGGTGGGCTACGCCGGCAAGGAGCTGGTGAACGCCTCCGCCAAGGACAGCACCCTGTCCTTCGAGTTCAACTATCAGGCCCTGCTGGCCTCCGCCTCCGGCGCTAAGGAATTCACCGCCGACGGCGTAGCCTACACCCTGGCTGAGGATGGCAGCATCACCTCCCAGGACGGCGCCGATGTGGCCTATGTCAGCAACATCATCGTCAACGCCATTTCCCCCGACGTGTTCCTGAGCCGCGACTTCAAGGAGAAGCTGTATGCCGCCATTGCCACCGCTGAAAACGGCAAGGCCACCTTCAGCCATACCGACGAGTCCCTGATCGTCGCCGAGGAGCCTGAGGAGGAGCCCGACACCGAGGAGCCGTCCTCCGGCATCAACACCGAGGACCCCAACGCTCCCACCCAGGAGGATACTCCCACCAGCGCCACCGCTGAGTACGATCTGGAGTATGATCCCGCCACCATGAGCTGGAAGATCCTCCAGGAGAAGCCCAGCCGTCAGTACGATCAGTATTCCTTCCCCAGCAAGGACCACTGGCTGGGCACCGATATGTACGGTATGGATATGCTGACCCGCCTGATGTACGGCGGCCGCGTCTCCCTGCTGATCGGCTTCATCGTCATCATCATTGAGACCGTCATCGGCGTGATCTTCGGCGGTATCTCCGGCTACTTCGGCGGCTGGGTGGATAACCTGATCATGCGTATCGTCGATATCTTCTACTGCATCCCCTCCATGCCCATCATCATTATTCTGGGCGCGGCCATGGATGCTTCCCGTGTGGACCCCACCATCCGAATGGTCTACTTAATGCTGATCCTGGGCTTCCTGGGCTGGGCCGGTATCGCCCGTCTGGTCCGCGGCCAGATCCTGTCCCTGCGTGAGCAGGAGTACATGACCGCCGCCGAGGCCTGCGGCCTCAGCGTGTCCCGCCGGATCTTCAAGCACCTGATCCCCAATGTCATTCCCCAGCTGATCGTCACCTGCACCATGGGCCTGGGCAGCGTCATCATCATGGAGGCTACCCTGTCCTTCCTGGGCCTGGGCGTCAAGTTCCCCTTCGCTTCCTGGGGCAATATCATCAGCGACGTCAATAACACCCACGTTCTGACCACCTATTGGTTCATCTGGATCCCCGCCGGCGTGCTGCTGCTGCTGACGGTTCTGGCATTCAACCTGGTTGGCGACGGTCTGCGGGATGCCTTTGACCCGAAGATGAAGCGCTGAGGAAGGAGGAGATCATATGGCTAAGAAAAACGAAAGCGGCTATCTGTCCGCCAAGGAGTCTCGCCGGATTTCCCGGGAGAACCGCAAGATCACGGACCAGTTTGAAAAGCTGCACAAGCGCAAGAACGTGCCTGAGGAGGAGTTCCTCACCCAGATGCACGACCAGAATAACTCCCTGGAGATCGAGAACCTGCATACCTACTTCTTCTCTGACGTGGGTACCGTCCGCGCCGTGGACGGCGTCTCCTTCGACGTGCCCATCGGCAAGACCGTGGGCGTGGTGGGCGAGTCCGGCTGCGGCAAGTCCGTCACCAGCCTGTCCATCATGCAGCTGCTCCAGCGGCCCCAGGGCCAGGTGGTGGAGGGCGAGATTCGCCTGAATCTTGGCAACGGCAAGGCCTACGACATCACCAAGACCCCCATTGAGCAGATGCAGAAGCTCCGCGGCAACTACATGTCCATGATCTTCCAGGAGCCCATGACCAGCCTGAACCCGGTGTTCCGCATCGGCGCCCAGCTGGACGAGGTCATTGCCCTGCACGACGGTGAGGGCAAGACCCCCGAGGACATCAAGGCCCGCTCCATCCATCTGCTGGAGATGGCCGGCATCGCCAACAGCGAGGGCGTCTATAAGATGTACCCCCACGAGCTGTCCGGCGGTATGCGTCAGCGTGTCATGATCGCCATGGCCCTGTCCTGCAATCCCCGCCTGATCATCGCCGACGAGCCCACCACGGCTCTGGACGTGACCATCCAGGCCCAGATTCTGGACCTGCTGCGCAACCTGAAGGATAAGATCAACTCCTCCATCATGCTGATTACCCACGACCTGGGTGTCATCGCCGAGATGGCCGACTATGTGGTGGTCATGTACGCTGGCCGCGTGGTGGAAAAGGGCACCGCCCAGGAGATCTTCGCCAATCCCGCTCACCCCTACACCATCGGCCTGATGGCCTCCAAGCCCATGGTCGGTAAGAAGGTGGATAAGCTGTATTCCATCCCCGGCAAGGTCCCCAACCCCATCAACATGCCCAACTACTGCTATTTCAAGGATCGCTGCGAAATGTGCGTGGAAGGCTGCCAGGGTGAGTATCCTCACATGATCCAGCTGTCCCCCACCCATATGGTCAGCTGCTACCGTTACTACGGAAAGGAGGACGCTCAGAATGGCTGATGTCAAGAAGACCGCTGAGGAGCAGGTCCAGTACGATCCTCAGTATATCCTCCAGGTCAAGGACCTGAAGAAATACTTCCCCATCAAGGGCGGTATGCTCAACAAGACCGTGGGTTACGTGAAGGCCGTGGACGGCGTCACCTTCAACCTCAAGCGCGGTACCACCATGGGTCTGGTGGGCGAGTCCGGCTGCGGCAAGACCACCACCGGCCGCACCATCCTCCGTCTGTCCGGCGAAAAGACCGGCGGCCAGGTGCTGTTCAACGGCCAGGAGGTCTATGACCTCAACGCCAAGGAGATGCGCGACATGCGCACCAAGATGCAGATCATCTTCCAGGACCCCTTCTCCTCTCTGCAGCCCCGTATGCCCGTGGGCGAGATCATCGGCGAGGCCGTCCGTGAGCACGGACTGGTCTCCAAGGAGGAGTTCGACGACTACATCGACAAGGTCATGGACGACTGCGGCCTGCAGTCCTTCCACAAGGACCGCTATCCCCACGAGTTCTCCGGCGGCCAGCGCCAGCGTATCTGCATCGCCCGCGCTCTGGCTCTGAAGCCCGAGTTCATCGTCTGCGATGAGCCCGTTTCCGCTCTGGACGTGTCCATCCAGGCCCAGATCATCAACCTGCTGAAGGAGCTCCAGGAGCAGTACAAGTTCACCTACCTGTTCATCTCCCACGACCTGTCCGTGGTGGAGCACATCTCCGACACCGTGGGCGTCATGTACCTGGGCAACCTGGTGGAATATGGCGCCACCGAGGATATCTTCAAGAATCCTCTGCACCCCTACACCAAGGCCCTGTTCTCCGCCATCCCCGTGCCGGACCCCACGGCCAAGATGAACCGCATTGTGCTGGAGGGTTCCATTCCTTCCCCCGCCAATCCCCCCGCAGGCTGCAAGTTCCACACCCGCTGTGCCCAGTGCATGGAGCAGTGCAAGACCGAGGTGCCCGAGCAGCGTGAGATCGAGCCCGGCCACTTCGTGGTCTGCCACCTGTACGACCAGAAGTAATGGCCAGGAAGGAAAAACACTGGGAGGACGACGACGGCCGCACCATAGCGGACATGTCCCAGGTGAAGCGCCCGTCGCTGTTCGGCAATCTGCCCGGCAGCGCTTACCAGCGGGAGGAGCAGCCGGAGGAGCGGGAGGAAGCCAAGAAATCTCCCCCCTGGGTTGACAATTCCCTGAGCAAGCAGGACCGGCATGCCTTCTTCTTCGGAACCATGAAGGCGTCGCTGCTGATCTGTGCGGCTTATCTGGTGGGATTCGGAGTGTTTATCCTGATTCTGACGCTTCTGTTCCGCTGACTGCGGAAAGATCAGACCCCAAAAGGGGCGTCCTCCAGCCGGAGGACGCCCCTTTTTATACGCATTATCGAAAAATGGGAGGATTATCATGATTTCATCCATGCTGCAATACATTCAGAAAAGCCCCGACTGTTTCCACGCGGTGGAGAATCTCCGCCAGCGTCTGCTGTCCGAGGGTTACACCCAGCTGACGGCAGGGGAGTGGACCCTGATCCCCGGCGGGAAGTATTTTGTCGCCAAGAACGGATCCTCGCTGATGGCCTTTCGTGTGCCCCAGGACCGCCCCACGGGCTTTGTGCTGACCGCCAGCCACTCCGACTCTCCCTGCTTCCGCCTGCGGGACCATGCGGAGCTTGCCGGCGAGTTTGTCCGCCTGTCCGCCGAGCGCTACGGCGGCATGATCAACGAATGCTGGCTGGACCGCCCCCTGAGCGTGGCCGGCCGGGTGCTGGTCCGCCGGGAGAACGGCCTGGACATGCGCCTGGTGGATATGAAGAAGGACATGGCCCTGATCCCCCGGGTGGCCATCCACCTGAACCGGGACGGCAACAACGGCACCAAGTATAACCCCGCCCAGGACCTGGTGGCCCTGTACGCCGGCGGGGAGCAGAAGGGCAGCTTCGACCGGGAGATTGCCGCCGCCGCCGGGTGCCAGCCGGAGGACATCGTGGCCCGGGACCTGTTCCTGTACAACAACCAGCCCGGCACCGTCTGGGGCCCGGCAGGGGAGTTCCTGTCCGCCCCCCGGCTGGATGACCTGGCCTGCGTATTCGCCTGCACCCAGGGCTTCCTGACCGCCCATGAGACCACCGCCATCCCGGTGCTGTGCGTGTTCGACAACGAGGAGATCGGCTCTGAGACCAAGCAGGGCGCGGCCTCCGCCTTCCTGCCGGAGACGCTGACGGCCATCACCTCCGCCCTGGGCCTCACCTCCGGGGATTATCGCCGCCTGGTGGCCAACAGCTTCCTGCTGTCCTGCGACAACGGCCATGCCCGCCACCCCAACCACCCGGAGCTGGCGGACGCCAACGAGGCCCCGGTGCTCAACGGCGGCGTGGTGGTGAAGCACTCTCCCCGCTATGCCACCGACGCCGTCTCCGCCGCCACCTTCCAGGAGATCTGCCGCCGGGCCCAGGTGCCCACCCAGCACTACGCCAACCGTCCCGACCAGGCCGGCGGCGCCACCCTGGGGAACATCGCCAACACCAAGCTGCCGGTGAACACCGTGGACATCGGCATGGCCCAGCTGGCCATGCACTCCTGCTTCGAGACCATGGGCAGCCGGGACGTGGCCCACTTCGTCCGGGCGGTGACCGCCTGCTACGAGGCCGCTCTGACCTTCACCGACACCCAGGTGACTCTGGGCTGAGCCGCATTTTTCACCCCAAAAGAGGGCTGTCTCGTCACGAGACAGCCCTCAGCTTGTCAAAGAAAGCCTCGCAGAGTTTGCCGCCCGCAGGCGGCAAAGCAAGTTTGGTCCGTTTTTTGCGGCGGCGCCCCCCAAGGGGACTTCCGTTGGGCGTGTACGTCGCAAAAAACACTTCTCAGTCTGCAAGTGTGGAATTTGTTCGCTTTCAGCGAACAAATTATGCGCGCGGCAGACTGCAAGCCTTTTGCCAAAAAAGGGCTTTGCCCTTTTTTGACAGTCATAAAGAGGGCTGTCTCGTGACGAGACAGCCCTCTTTGTATGTATTTTGATGAGATAGCACAGGAGGAAGGAATCAAAGACCTCCGTTTTCCTCCTGCAAATAGCCGAACTCCTCCTGAAACAGCTCATCCGCAAAGGCCCGCAGCTTCCGGCAGTAGTCGTCATAGGCCGCCATCATCCGCACGGCCTCCGGCGTCAGCTCCGCGCCGCCGCCGCCCCGTCCGCCGGTGACGGAGTGCAGCAGAGGAAAGCCCAGGGCCTCCTGAGCCTTTTTGGTAATGGTCCACGCCTTGGAATAGGCCATGTTCATGGACATGGCCGCCGCCCGCAGCGAGTGCAGCTCCTGCACCTTCCGCAGCAGCTGGGCCATTCCCGGCCCGAAGCACTTCTCTCCGCAGAACAGCCGGACCGTCAGGTTGTACGTCATTTTCTCATCCATGCCCCTATTGTACCAGCTTCCGGGGTCCCCGTCAACCTTGACGCAGCCGCAAAAACGTGTTATTCTTGGGAAAACGGCAAGAAATCGAGGAGCTTTTATGAAAATTCTCATTCGCGGCGCCGGGGACATCGCCACCGGCATCGCCCTGCGCCTGTACCGGGCCGGGATGCAGGTGGTTATGACCGACCTGCCCGCCCCCACGGCCATCCGCCGGACGGTGTGCTTTTCCCAGGCCATTATCCTGGGGGAGATGACGGTGGAGGACGTCACCGCCCGCCGGGCGGAAACCCCGGACCAGGCGGAGGCCCTGCTGGCCCAGGGGCTGATCCCGGTGCTGGCGGACCCGGACTGCACCTGCCGCACCCGCCTGCGGCCCGACGCCCTGGTGGACGCCATTCTGGCCAAGCGCAACCTGGGCACGACAATGGACGATGCGCCCATTGTCGTGGGCATCGGCCCGGGCTTCACGGCGGGAGAGGACTGCCACGCCGTGGTGGAGACCATGCGGGGCCACACCCTGGGCCGGGTGATCTACCGGGGCAGCGCCCTGCCCAACACCAACATTCCCGGCCTCATCGGCGGATACGCCGGGGAGCGGGTGCTGCGGGCCCCGGCTGATGGGATTTTCTGCCAGAAGCTGGAAATCGGCGCGGTGGTCCGGGCCGGAGACGTCGCCGGAGAGGTGGCGGGCCAGCCCATGAGATGCACCATTGACGGCGTACTGCGGGGCATTCTGGCCGATGGAACGCCGGTTTTCCGAGGTATGAAGGCCGGAGACGTGGACCCCCGGTGCAAGCCGGAGTACTGCACCACCGCCTCGGACAAGGCCCTGGCGGTAGGCGGCGGCGTGCTGGAGGCGGTGCTGCACCTGCATCATCAGCACCCCAAAACACGAAAATAATGGTTATTCTTCAAAAACTGAGCCGCACCCGCAGGTGCGGCTCAGTTTGTCAAAAAAGCCTCGCAGAGTTTGCCGCCCGCAGGCGGCAAATAAAATGGAATCATTTTTTGCCGGGGCGTGTACCTGGCAAAAAATACTTCTCAGTCTGCCCTTTTTGGACAGTTTCTGTCCCGGGACAGGGGTGATTTATCCCGGGACAGGGCCGGGACAAGCCGGGGCGATCCTGTGCCTTGCAAAAGCGCCCCGGATATGGTATAGTCTGGGGTAGATATCTGCAAAGTGAGGAACTTTTTATGACCTTGATGGACTATTGCATGCAATATATCGGCGAGATCATGGACGGGAAACGCGCCGCTCCGGAGGGGGTGACCCTGACGGAGACGGACCCCATGCGCCGCAGCCTGGAGCTGATGCAGAAGGCCGGTGACATTCCCACCCTGGTGCGGATGTGCGCTGCCCAGGACGGCACGGAGATCCCCCAGGAGGTGTTCGACAGCTTCGACCCGGAGTCCCTGACCCAGCCGGCAGGGGAAGGGGATGCAGCCCCGGAGGAACCGGAACAGCAGCCGGACCCGGATGCCGGAAAGCACGCCTTCCAGGTGCTGCTGGACTGCGTGGCCCTGGACGACGGCCTGGTGCAGTATCTGACCCAGGTGCTGCGGGACCGGGACTGGGCGGGGTTTTACAAGCTGTCCCAGATCACCACGAAAATGGACCTGAACCCGGAGGAATTTCTGTTCTGGCTGGGCAACAAGGAGCTTTGGGCCGACGACGAGGAGCGGGTCTGCGCCGCGGTGATGGACGCCTGCCTGGAGCACCTGCGGCAGGAGGGACGGCTGGAGCTGCTGGCGGCGCTGCTGTCCGGAGACCAACATACCTTTGAGACCTTCCGCTGCGAAGCGCCGGAGCTGGTGCACCTGCCCCAGGCCACCTATGAATGGTACTGCAGGAACTATCTGGACCGGGACTATCCCTTCCGGATGCTGCTGCGGTGCAACGGGGTAACATTTCCGGACCGGAAGGAGGCATAAGGGTATGGAATATTGCATCCTTGTGGTCAACCCAGGGTCTACCTCCACCAAAATCGCCGTGTTTCAGGGGGAGAAGGCCCTTTTGCAGAAAACCATCCGCCACAGCGGGGAGGAGCTGGCCCCCTTTGGAGCCATTATGGACCAGGCCCCCTTCCGCCTGCGGTGCGTGGAGCAGGCCCTGGCCGGGTTCGACCTGACCCGGCTGGACGCGGTGTGCGCCCGGGGCGGCATGCTGCCGGCCTGCCCCAGCGGGGCCTTCGCCGTGGACCAGGACATGATCGGCTATCTCTCCGCCATCACCCAGGGAGCACACGCCTCCAACCTGGGCTGCGTCATGGCCCGGGACCTGGCGGAGCCGCTGCACATCCCGGCCTATGTATACGACCCCGTGGCGGTGGACGAGATGCCGCCTATGGCCCGGATCACCGGCATTCCCGAGCTGCCCCGGCGGATGATGGGCCACGCCCTGAACACCCGGGCCATGGCCATCCGCTGCGCGGAGACGGTGCTGCACAAGCCCTTTGACCAGTGCCGCCTGATCGTGCTGCACCTGGGCGGCGGTGCGTCGGTGCGGCTGTTCATCGGCGGGAAAATGGTGGACAACGTCCGGGACGACGAGCTGCTGTTTGCCCCGGAGCGCAGCGGCGGCATTGCCGCCGAGCAGCTGGTGAAGCTGTGCTACTCCGGCAAGTATGACCGGGGGCAGATGATGAAGCTGGTGCGGGGCAAAAGCGGCCTGCTGGCCCACCTGGGCACCAGCGACGCCATGGAGGTGGAGCGCCGTATCGCCGCCGGGGACGAGAAAGCCCGGATGGTGTACGACGCCATGCTGTATACCGCGGCCAAGTCCATCGGGGCCCTGGCCGCCGCCGCAGACGGCCGCATTGACCGCATCATCCTCACCGGCGGCATTGCCCACTCCCGGTACGTGACGGATTACCTGACCCAAAAGGTAGGATTTATCGCGCCGGTGGAGGTCATGGCCGGTGAGTTCGAGATGGAGGCCCTGGCCGCCGGTGCCTCCCGGGTGCTGGCGGGGCAGGAGACGCCCCACCGGTTCCGGGACCTGCTGAAGGGGGAATAAGCGTTGCTGAAGTCGTTTTTTGACCCCAACGGGGCCTTTGCCCGGGGCATGGAGCGGGTTTGGAGCCTGATCGTTCTGAATGTGCTGTGGCTGGTGTGCTCGCTGCCGGTGGTGACCATGGGGGCCTCCTGCGCCGCCCTGTACCAGGTGCTGGGAAAGGTCATCGCCGGGGAGGACAGTCACGTTGCCCGGCAATTCTTCCGGGCCTGGGGCGAAAACTGGAAAAAAGCCACGCCGGTGTGGCTGATTTTGCTGGCGGTGGCGGCCCTGTGCGGCTTCGACCTGTATATGGCCCGGCTGAACGACTCGTTTTTGTGGGAGCTGCTGGCGGTGTTCGCCCTGCAGCTGGCGGCCATGGTGATGACCTTCGCCTTCCCGCTGATGGCCCGGTACGAAAATACCTGGCGCAACCACCTGAAAAACGCCATGCTGGTGGCGGTGGGGCACCTGCCCCGGATGCTGCTGATCTGGGCCGTTTGGGCGGTGCCGGTGGGCGTAAGCGTGTTTATCCCGGAGGTGGGGTTCTACCTGAGCATCGTGTGGGTGCTGATCGGATACAGCAGCCTCAGCTATGTGACGGCCCTGCTGCTGCGGCCGGTATTCCGCAACCTGGACGAAAATGCGTAAAAAAGAGACAGACACGAAAGTGTCTGTCTCTTTTTTCAGCCATTGCAGTGATATCGGACGATCAGTCCACGATATCCACGGATGCCTTGACGCCTGTGCGCTGGGCATAGGAGCGCACGACCGTGCGGATCTCCTTGGCGATGCGGCCCTGGCGGCCGATGACCTTACCCATATCCTCGGGGGCCACGCGCAGCTCCAGCGTCAGCTCGTCGCCGTTTTCCACCTCCGTCACCGTGACCTGGTCCGGGTGGTCCACAAGGCTCCTGGCGATGTAGAGCAGCAGTTCCTTCATGGTGCCCCTGCCTTACAGAACGTCGACCTTCTTCAGCAGGGCGCGAACGGTGTCGGTGGGCTGAGCGCCGGTCTTGATCCACTCACGGGCGCGGTCAGCGTCGATCTTGATCTCGGCAGGGGAGACGCAGGGGTTATAAGTGCCGATCTCCTCGATGAAGCGGCCATCGCGGGGATAGCGGGAATCCGCCACGACCACGCGATAGTAAGGAGCCTTCTTGGCGCCCATTCTTCTCAGACGAATCTTAACCATGATGTTTTTCCTCCAAATTGTAATGTAATTTCAGATTATATAAATGCCTGTGCACTTATTTCAAACGTTTTTTCCGACCGAAGCCCTGGAGCTTGCCCTTTTTGGCCTTGCCCAGGGTAGGCATGCCGCCGGGTCCCCCGAAGCCGCCGAAGCGGCCCTTGGAAATGGACTTGGTGAGCTGCTGGAGCATCTCGAAGGACTTCAGCAGCCGGTTCACATCCGACACCTGCAAGCCGCAGCCGGCGGCAATGCGCTTTTTGCGGCTGGCGTTGAGGATGGAGGGATTTTCCCGCTCCAGAGGGGTCATGGACTGGATGATGGCCCGGGTGCGGCCCAGCTGCTTTTCGTCCAGATTGGCGGCGTCCAGCTGCTTGCCCATGTCGCCGGGCAGCATCCCGGCCAGCTGGCCCAGGTTGCCCATTTTTTGCAGCTGGTCCATCTGCTCCATGTAGTCCGTCAGGGTCAGGCGGTTTTTCTTGAGCTTTTCCTCCAGCTTCCGGGCCTGCTCCTCGTCATACTGCTGCTCGGCCTTTTCGATGAAGGTGAGCATGTCGCCCATGCCCAGAATACGGGAGGCCATGCGGTCCGGGTGGAACAGCTCGATCATGTCCAGCTTTTCGCCGGTGCCCACGAACTTGATGGGCTTGCCGGTGGCGGCCCGGATGGACAGGGCCGCGCCGCCTCGGGCGTCGCCGTCCAGCTTGGTGAGCATGACGCCGTCGATGCCCAGGGCCTGGTCAAAGGCGGTGGCGGCGTTGACGGCATCCTGGCCGGTCATGGCGTCCACCACCAGGAGAATTTCGTTGGGATGGACCGTAGCCTTGATGTTCTTCAGCTCGTTCATCAGGGCCTCGTCCACGTGCAGACGACCGGCGGTGTCCAGAAACACCATGTCGTGGCCGTGGTCCCGGGCGTATTTGATGGCCTCCTCGGCGATGCGCACGGGATTGGCCTGTCCCATCTCGAAAACGGGGATGTCCAGCTGCTTGCCCACCACCTGCAGCTGGGTGATGGCGGCGGGACGGTATACGTCGCAGGCCACCAGCAGGGGGCGCTTGCCGAACTGGCGGCGCATCAGGCCCGCCAGCTTGGCGCCGTTGGTGGTTTTACCGGCGCCCTGAAGGCCCACCATCATCACAACGGTGGGGCCCTTGGAGGCGAAGGTCAGCTTGGCGTTGGTGCCGCCCATCAGCTGCACCAGCTCCTCGTTGACGATCTTGACGATCTGCTGGGCAGGGGTGAGACTGTCCAGAACGTCCGCGCCGATGCAGCGCTCGGTGACCTGGGCCACGAAGTCCTTGACCACCTTATAGCTGACGTCGGCCTCCAGCAGAGCCAGGCGGACCTCCCGCATGCCCTCCCGGACGTCGGCCTCCGTCAGGCGGCCCTTGCCCCGCAGGCGTTTGAATGTGGCGTTTAATTTTTCGGAAAGTCCTTCAAATGCCATAGGTGTTACTCCTTCAGCGCCTGGGCGCTGCGCGTGATCTCATCGGCCAGACGGGCCAGCTCCGGGTTGTCATACTGCCGGTAGTTGACGGTCTGGATCTTCTCGGCGGCGTCGAGAATGGCCTGCACCTGCTGCTGCATCAGCATAAAGCGCTTCATGAGGCCGGTTTTGTCCTCCAGGTCGGTCATGATGGCCTCGGCCCGGACGATCACGTCCCGGACGCCCTGGCGGGAGATGCCGTAATTCTCCGCGATCTCGGCCAGGGACAGGTCCTCGTTATAGTACAGGTCGAAGAATTCCTTCTGCCGCGGGGTCAGGACCTCGCCGTAAAAATCGAACAACATCGTCATGCGATAGGTCTGGTTCTTCACGATGGTCCCTCCTATGTAAAGTTATGATGCTTTACAACATGGAGTATCATACAGGATTTTAGCCAAAATGTCAAGGCGAAATTTGGCGTCCGGAACAAAAAATTTGGGCATATAGCGCCGGGGCGGGGGTATACTGACCAGGAAGGGAGGTGCGGCATATGAAATCGGTGCTCATCAAGGACACCACCCGGGCCCAGCGGGAGGAGATCGTCCGGCGGGCTCTGTGCGACGGCGGCTGCGGCGGGTGCAGCGGGTGCGGCAATCTCGGCGGAGGACGGGTGGAGGAGATGTACCGCCCGTATATCGAGGGAAAGCGGGAGCTGCGGGAAATCAACGAGTCCTATCGGGCAAATTTCGTTCGAGGCGGATAACAAGATGCTGGCTAAAGACCTGTTAAGAACCACAATATATGTCATTTACAACAAATTAACATGGTTTTGTCGAAAAGAAATTATGAGTATTCGACAATTACCCCTTGAAAAACCTGTCCAATCCTGGTAAATTATATGCAGGTCAAGCGACAAATGTTGGTTTGCCGTGAAACCGACAGCCTTGGCTGTGTAAATTGTGTGGAAAAGGGTTGGAACAAAATGGAAAACAAGGTAACAGTGGTATTGGCAGACGCCAATGAGGAGTTTCGGACCATGCTGCGACAACGGATGGAGGGCACCGGCGAGTTCCATGTGGCAGGCAGCACGGAAAATGGGGACCAGGCCCTGGACCTGGTGCGGCGGCTGCGGCCGCAGCTGCTGGTGACGGACGTGGTGCTGCCGGGCCTGGACGGGTTCGGGCTGCTGCGGCAGCTGAACCAGCTGGGCCAGGGCGCGCCCCGGACCATCGTGGTGTCCTCCTTCTGCAGCCGCCGAACCGTGGCCCAGGCCATGGAAATGGGTGTGTATTTCTTCCTGCCCAAGCCGGTGAACGAGGAGTCCCTGTTGGAGCTGATGCGGCAGGCCGCCGCACCGGAGCAGGAGGAGGCTCCCTTTGCCCCAGCTCTGGAGGGGATGGTGACCGCCATCATTCACGAGATCGGCGTCCCGGCACACATCAAGGGATACCAGTACCTACGGGAGGCCATCATGATCGCGGTGAATGACATGGATGTGATCAACGCCGTGACAAAGGTACTGTATCCCGAGGTAGCCAAGCGCTTCTGCACCACGCCGTCCCGGGTGGAGCGGGCCATCCGCCACGCCATCGAGGTGGCCTGGGACCGGGGGGACATCGAGACGCTGCAAAAATACTTCGGGTATACGGTGAATTCCGCCAAGGGCAAGCCCACCAACTCCGAGTTTATCGCCATGATCGCCGACCGATTGCAATTGCAGCGGAAGCAGCAGCGGGCGTAGGTCTTGCCAAATCCGCCGGTCTGGGGTATAATGGACTCCTGATTACACAAAAGGAGTTTGAGCGATATGACCTATACTTATACCCCCCGGGGCGTCTGTTCCCGGAAGATGACCGTGCAGCTGGAGAACGGCGTGATCAAAAGCGTCAGCGTGGAGGGCGGCTGCAACGGCAATTTGCAGGGCATCAGCCGCCTGGTGGTGGGCATGAACGCCCAGGACGCCATTGAGCGGATGAAGGGCATCCACTGCGGCCCCAAGCCCACCTCCTGCCCCGACCAGATGGCCCACGCCCTGGAGGAGGCCCTGGCGGCTGAGCGGGCATGACAGGGGAGACCTTCTTCCAGCTGCACTATCACCTGACGGGCACGGAGCGGCTATTTGACCTGGCCCAGGGCATCGCGGCCCGGCGGCGCTGGCTGAAAAAGCATGACGCCCGGTGCCGCAGCTTCACCTGGTATGCCCGGGGACTGCTGCGGCGGGGGATCGCCTTTCTGATCCTGGCGGCGGTGCTGGGGGCCATGACGGCCCTGCTGGAGCTGGGCGGCATGTCCTGGGCCATGACCGGGGTGTGCGCGGGCTGCGGCGTGATGGAGCTGGTGCTGCGGGGTATGATGCGGCGGAATTACCGGCACAGCTGGCAGCAGTTCCGGCAGCAGAACGGCCCCGACGGCACCGTAAACTTCGACGCCGGCGGCATCCGGGAGGAGAACGAAAAGGGCAAGCCCACCCATTTCGACTGGGCGGACTGGGACGTGTGCGTGATGACCCCCAAGGTCATCGTGCTGACCTTCAAGACCCCGGTGCTGCTGTTCTTCCCCTATTCCCGGGAGGCGGCCATCACCGTGGCGCATGCCGCCCGGGCCTTCGGAAAAGAGGACAGCTTGGTGTATCGGAAGCGGATATGAAAGTGAATCGTGTTGAAGCAGCCGTCGGTCAGACGGCTGTTTCGGCGTTCAGGGGGGCGTGGGGCGCCAGGTGTACCGGGAGATTGCCGGAAATGGGAGGATTCCCGGAAGCCGTCCGTAGGGCCCGCTGCCCTCAGCGGGCCGCTGCGCGAGGAACGGATTGCCGCGTCGCTTTGCTCCTGGCAATGACACGGCAAGGAGACCGGCGGAACGCAAAAGTATCCCGCCCCCGGCGATCGCCGGGGGCGGGACTTGTTATATTGCTTTATGCAGCGGAAGGTGTCACGCGGCCGTTACTTGGCGGCGGCAGCCTTCTTGTTGCGGGACAGGGCCTGGATGCCCTCCACCACCAGCACGATGGCCAGAACCACCAGCAGGATGGCGATGATCGCGCGGATGTAGAACCAGGCAACACCCTCGCCGCCGGCAGCGATACCGGCAAACTGGGCCTTGATGGTGAACGCCAGGGAGGTCAGGGTCACAATCAGCATGAAGAACATGGGGAAGTAGAACATCTTGTTGTTGCGGCCGATCTTGCCCAGCCAGCAGCACACAGCCAACAGACCCAGGGCGGCCAGCAGCTGGTTGGCAGCGCCGAACAGAGCCCAGATCTTGGCATAACCGGTCATGCCCAGGGCCACGCCGGCCACCACGGTGATGGCAGTGGCCACATAGGGGTTGGTCACGACCTTCTTCCAGCCGGGCATATTCTCGCGGCTCTCACCGGGGGCGGTGAAGAACTCCTGGAACATATAGCGGGCCAGACGGGTGGCGGTATCCACGGAGGTCAGGCAGAAAGCGGACACGGCCAGGATCAGCATGGAATACACCACGTTGTAGCAGCCGGCGCCGAACACCTTGGAGAACATGGAGGCAAGGCCAGTGGCGAACACCACGGTGGGGGTCACGGTGGTGCCGTCGGCATACTGCGCCCAGATGTAACCAACGGCGCAGACGGAGATCAGGGCCAGAGCGCACTCGATCAGCATACCGCCGTAAGCGATGGGCTTGGCGTCCTTTTCCTGATCCAGCTGCTTAGCGGTGGTGCCGGAGCCCACCAGGGAGTGGAAGCCGGACACGGCGCCGCAGGCGATGGTCACGAACAGAGCGGGGAACATATAGCCCAGGGAGGTGCCGGAGGGAGCCAGCGTGTCCTTGAAGCCGGTGAAGGCAGGCATATCCACGGTGGGGTGGCAGCCGATGATGCCCACGACCGCCAGGATCATCATGGCATACAGCAGGAAGGAGCTCAGATAGTCACGGGGCTGCAGCAGGATCCACACGGGGGTGACGGATGCGATGGCGATATACAGGCCAACGATGATCATCCAAGTGTTGCCGCTGAGATAGATGGGGTGCCACTTCAGGCCGATGTACATGCACACGGCGATGCCGATGACGCCGATGACGGTGGAGATGCCCAGAGGAGCATTCCGGCGATAGACAAAGAAGCCGAAGATGATGGCCATCAGGATGAACATGATGGAGATGATGGCGGTGGAGGCGTTGGCGGCGGAAGCGGCCTTATCCAGCACGCCGTCCACATAGGTGGCCTTGAAGGTGTTGGCCACGATGGAGGCAAATGCAGCCACCACCAGGATCAGGGTCAGGTATGCGAAGATGATGAACAGCTTCTTGGCCCGGGCGCCGATGGCGTCGCCGATGACCTCGCCGATGGACTCGCCCTTATGGCGAATGGAGGCGAACAGGGCGCCGAAATCGTGGACGCCGCCGAAGAAGATGCCGCCGATCAGGACCCACAGCATAACGGGGACCCAGCCGAACACAGCGGCCTGGATGGGGCCGTTGATGGGGCCTGCGCCGGCGATAGAGGAAAAGTGATGGCCCATCAGAACGGGAGCCTTGGCGGGACAATAGTCCTTGCCGTCTTCCAGCTCGTGGGCAGGGGTGACGCGGGAGTTATCCACGCCCCACTTCTTGGCCAGCCAGCCGCCGTAGAAAATATATCCTACGATCAGCACGGCAACGCCAATGATCAGGAACAAAGCAGCATTCATAAACTTCTCTCCTTTCGAAACAATTTTCTCTTTTGCTTATGAAACAGGGCCCGTTTGAGCACCTGCGCTGCACTGTGTCCGCTGGCGTTGGTGGCCACGGATTCCTCCGGGAGCACCACCAGAGCGGTATGAAAATCCATCCATCCCCAATAGGACAGCCGGAAGCTCTCGTACCGGCGGCACCGCTTCAGGGCCTTCCGTGCCTCCGGGTCGCAGGAGTCGCACAGGAAGATGGCGGAGATATAGGTGTACATATGGTTGGGGCCGGGCCGGATGCGGGCCCTGCCCTGCTCGTAGGCCAGGCGCTCGCACTGCTCGTAGATCTCCCGGGTCAGGTGCGGAACGGTGAACAGATACACATATTCAAAGCTGTTGGCCTCCCACAGCTTGGCTTTTTTTGACAGCACATACTTGGAGTTGTGGACATAAAAGTCCATCTTCGCCGCCAGGGGAAGCTCCGCCTCCTCACAGCGGGTGATGTCGAAGCTGCCGCCGTATACGTCGCACAGCCGCTCCACTGCGTCCTCTCTTGTCATGGTTCCGCCTCCCTTCCGGCAAAATCGCCGTTAACGCTTCCTTAACATCAGCTTATGGCGCTTTTGCAATTTTTGCCCAAAAAAACTAGACCCGAAAAAAGTTGACTTTTTCCGGAGTTCGCATGGGTTTTGTAAAGTTGTTTACCGAAAAATTACATTTCATACTATATACCTCTGGTTTTGATCTTGCAAGGGGCAATATTCGACAATTTTTAAGTGTTAATTTTATGTAAATTTTCAGTTGTTTTACATATGGAAAAGTGTTAAGATAGAAGAACACGACACCCCTGACGGGGTGTCGTGTTTTGTTTGCGATTTGGGGCGATTTTCACTCCGGCAACGTTTTCTTCTGGCCCAGACCGATGCGGATTTCCGTTCCCTGGTTGGGCACGGAGGAGGCCCGGATGGTGTGGCCCAGGCTGCGGCAGATCCGGCGGCACAGGTACAGCCCGATGCCGCTGGCCCGGGTGTCCCGGCGGCCGTTGAGGCCCGTGAACCCCCGGTCGAAGATCCGGGGCAGGTCCTCCGGTGCGATGCCCATGCCGGTGTCCCGGATGCACAGGTCATCGCCGTCCATGGCGATGGTCACGGAGCCGCTGACGGTGTATTTCAGGGCGTTGGACAGCACCTGCTCCACCACGAAGCCCAGCCACTTGGCGTCGGTGACCACGGTGCGGTCCAGGGGCTGATAGTCCAGCCGCAGACGGCGGCGGATGAACTCCCCGGCGAACTTCCGCACCGCCGGGCGCACGATATCGTCCAGGCTGTGGGAGCGGATCACATAGTCGGTGGTGCTGCTGTCCAGCCGCAGGAACACCAGCACCATCTCCACATACTGCTCCACCCGCATCAGATCCCCGGACAGGGAGCGGGCCAGGTCGGAGTCCTCGTTCTGCAGGGTCAGGCGCATGGAGGCAATGGGAGTTTTGATCTGGTGGGCCCACATGGTATAGTAGTCCACCATGTCGCCGTAGCGCTGCTCCTCCTGGGTGCGGATGGCCCGGCGGCTTTCCGCCAGCAGGGTCACAAGGCTGCGGTAGTCGGTCTCCTTCACCGTGTCCGCCGGGGGCAGGGCATCGGCCAGCTCCTCCGGCAGCTGCCGCAGCAGCTCCAGCCGCCGGTGCTGCCGCAGGACCCGGCGATAGTCCAGGGCCAGCAGCACCGCCCCGGCGGCGGCGCACAGCACAAAGGGATAGGCCACCGCCCGCAGCGGCAGCTGGTACAGGGCGAAGGCGGCGGCGAAGATGCCGCCGAACAGGAAAAACGCCAGCAGCGTCCTGCGCCGCTGCCGCAGATATCCGGTCAGCATAGCCCTCACCCCACCATATAGCCCAGGCCCACCCGGGTGGTGACGAACCCAGGCAGACCGGCGGCGTCCAGCTTTTTCCGCAGACGGCCGATGTTCACGGTGAGGGTGTTCTCGTCCACGAAGCTGTCGGTTTCCCACAGGCGCTCCATGAGCTTCTCCCGGCTCACCACCCGGCCCTTGCTCTGCATCAGGCACAGCAGAATGCGGTACTCGTTTTTCGTCAGGGACACCCGCTGGCCCTGATAGGTCAGGGTGTTGTCCCCGGTGTTCAGCAGCGCGCCCCGGTGCTCCAGCACCGGAGCCGAGGCCCCGAAGTCGTAGGTCCGGCGCAGCAGGGCCTGAATTTTGGCCATGAGGACGCTCTGGTCAAAGGGCTTGGCGATGAAGTCGTCAGCACCCAGGTTCATGGCCATGATGATGTTCATATTGTCCGCCGCCGATGAGATAAAAATCACCGGAACCCGGGAGACCCGGCGGATCTCCGTGCACCAGTGGTAGCCGTCGAAGCAGGGCAGGCCGATGTCCAGCAGTACCAGATGGGGGTCAAAGGCGGCGAACTCCTCCATCACGTGCCGCAGATCCCGGACCTGCCGCACCTGTAAATTCCACAGCTCTCCCTGGGTCTGCACCGCCTGGGCGATGCCCCGGTCATCCTCCACCATCAGCACCCGATAGACCGCATGCTCCTCCATGGTCTCACCTCCTGTGTGTTTTTCCCCATTGTAGCAGACCGGGGGGCGTTTGACAAGAAAAACCGCCCCCGGGAAACCGGGGGCGGCGGTGCGTTTGTTATTGGTCCGGGTTGGTGGTGAACAGGCCCACCACGTCCTCCAGGGCCAGGCTCAGGGTGATGGCCTGGGCCTTGGTGCTGGGGCCGGCCTGGGCCATGATGGCCTGCATGATGGCGTTTTTCTCGCCGGTGGGGGCCACGATGAAGATCATCTCCCGCTCCTCGGCAATGGACATGCCGAAGAACTTCCCGGCGTCCTCGGCTCCGGTGCTGCGGGTATGGACAATGGTGCCGCCACGGGCTCCGGCGGAACGGGCCGCCTCCATGACCTTATCGGTGTAGCCCTGGTTGGCGATGGCAACGATCAGCTGATAGGCTGCTTCCTTCATGGGTTCGTCCTCCTCAATGTCGATTTCCGGGGCCTTGGAGGGGTCGCCGGAGGTCAGGTAGTTCATGGCGGACTTGCCGCCGATGCTGCTCAGGGGCAGGCAAACGGCGATGCCGCTGCCGGGGGCGGTCAGGTGCATGGTGGACACCAGCTCCTTCACCAGGGTCTCCTTGCAGGCGGGCGTCACCACGGAGAACAGCACGGCCTTCTCCGTGGCCTCCAGGCCCAGATAGCTCAGCACATCGTCGCTGGCGGTGCCCCGGCCCAGGGCCGTGAACACCACCGGCGCGCCGAAGGCCCGGTAAAAATCCACAAACCGGCCGGAGCCAACCACCCGGTTGGTGATGGTGATCATAAGATACAGTCGTTTCATTGGGTTTCCTCCTATGCCAGCTCGATGATCTCTTCCACTTCGGCCACGGCCACGGGGGCGGTGCGCTTGATGCGGCGCTTATAGCTGACGCCCAGCAGCTGGATGGTTACCAGGGGGGTCATGGCCACCATGGCCACCACGCCAAAGGCATCGGTGACCACGTTGCCGCCCAGGGCGTCGCAGGCGCCCATGGCGAAGGGCAGCAGGAAGGTGGCGGTCATGGGACCGGAGGCCACGCCGCCGGAGTCGAAGGCGATGGAGGTGAAGATCTTCGGCACCACGAAGGACAGAGCCAGACTCAGGGCATAGCCCGGCAGCAGGAACCACATGATGGAGATGCCCGTCAGCACCCGGATCATGGCCAGGGCCAGGGACACGGCCACGCCCAGCGACAGGGCCAGGTTCATGGCGCTGGCGGGGATGGAGCCGGCAGTGATCTCCTCCACCTGCCGGTTGAGGATGTGGACGGCAGGCTCCGCCGCCACGATGAAGTAGCCGATGACCATGGCGATGGGGATCAGCACCCAGCTGCACTCCAGGGAGGCGATGCTCTGGCCCAGGAAGTTGCCCACGGGCATGAAGCCCACGTTGACGCCGGTCAGGAACAGCACCAGGCCCAGATAAGTATACAGGAAGCCCACGATCATGCTCATGACCTGGCGGCGGTTCAGGCGGCGGGTCAGCAGCTGGAAGATCAGGAAGAACCCGGCAATGGGGGCCAGGGACACCAGAATTTCCTTGAAATACTCCGGCAGAGCGTGGGTATAGGAGCGGAACATCTCCACGGTGTCCTGGGCGTCGGGCACGGTCACCGGGGTGTAGCTGCTGCCGTCGGGCTTGTATAAAAGGCCCAGCAGCAGCACCGTCAGGATGGGGCCGATGGAGCACAGGGCCACCAGACCGAAGCTGTCGCCTCCGGCGTGCTTGTCGTTGCGGACGGCGCTGACGCCCACGCCCAGGGCCATGATAAAGGGCACGGTCATGGGGCCGGTGGTAACGCCGCCGGAGTCAAAGGCGATGGACCAGAAGTCCGGGGACACGAACATGGCCAGGGTGAACACCACTGCATAAAACCCGATGAGCAGATAGGACAGGGGAATGCCCAGCAGGATACGCAGCAGAGCGATGACCAGGAACACGCCCACGCCCAGGGCCACGGACCAGATGATGACATTGTTTTCAATGGCGGGGACCTGGCTGGCCAGAACCTGCAGGTCCGGTTCCGCCACGGTGATGATCACGCCGATCAGGAAGCTGATGGCCACGATGACCCACACCTTCTTGGAGCGGGTGATTTCCTTACCCACGGCTTCGCCCAGGGGGATCATGGACATCTCGGAGCCCAGGGAAAACAGCCCCATGCCCACGATCAGCAGAAGGCTTCCCACCAGGAAGGCCATCATGGCGTTGTTGGACACCGGGGTCACGGTGAAGCACAGCAGCAGGACGATGGCCGTGATGGGCAGCACCGAGGTCAGGGATTCCCACATGGGCTTGCGGAAAATGGCCAGGACCTGGCCCTTTTCCCGGTGCCTCCGGCGCAGGCGGGCCTGCTGGGTCAACAGATCAGGTTTCTTGCGAGACAACAAACGATTCCTCCTTCATCCATTCCGTTCATCAAAACGATAGCGTACCTGTCCGGGCTGACGGGCAGATACGCAATCTCTACCATTAGTATTTATCATACCATAAATCCCGCATTCCGGCAAGAAAGAATCTGTAAAAAAATTGTGAACCTGTGACAAGAGAAAACCCTTGTCAGACGGGTGAAAATCGAAAAAAACGGTCTTTTTTGCAAGATTATTCCCGGCGGGCTGCGAGAAAATATTTGCATCAAGATGAAAAAATATGAAAAATACGCCTTGACAAACGGCACGGATGGTGCTAATATGCACCCGTCAACGAAAAACCGCCGCACCTGCGGCGAGAAAGGGAATGCGCCATGACGAAGCTGCTCTGCAACAACAGCAAGATGATGACCATGATGCACATGTGCGGCATGTGCATGCTTTGCTATGAAAAAAATGGTCATTCTCTTTCATCACCTGCCTGAATGAAGCGTTTGCGGCAGCGGAGGGTCAATGACCTTCCGCTGTTTTTTTGCTGTGCGAAAGCATGGCAGAATAAGAAAGGAGCTGAAAAACCATGCGCCTGATGCCGGGCCTGCTGAACCTGCTGGATGACCGAATGTGGACCCGGGCCGCCGGACGTTCCATCCATTCTGAAAACCAACTAATCACCGAATTATACCAAAACCTGTTAAAAAGCTTGAAAAGCTTTTTATAGCACCGAAGGTGCGTCAGGTTTTGTATGAGACGTCACAGCGTGTTTTCACACGCTGTGCGGAAGCTGACGGCGCTGGTTCTGGCGCTGATCCTGTCCCTGGCCCTGACGGGCTGCGGCTCCAAGAGCGCCTCCCTGAAGATCGCCGTTCCCAACGACACCACCAACGAGGCCCGGGCCCTGCTGCTGCTGCAGGAGAACGGCATCATCAAGCTGCGGGACGGCGCAGGCATCACCGCCACCAAGAACGACATCGTGGAGAACCCCTATAACGTGGAGATCGTAGAGGCCGAGGCCGCCCGTCTGCCCGATATGCTGAAGGACGCCGACTACGCCGTCATCAACTCCAACTACGCCATCAACGCCGGGCTGAACCCCGTGAAGGACTCCCTGGCCATCGAGGGCTCCTCCTCCGCCTATGCCAACATCCTGACTGTGAAGGAAGGCAACGAGAATTCCCCCAAGATCCTGGCCCTGAAGGCCGCTCTGGAGAGCCAGCAGGTGGCCAGCTTCATCGAGAGCAAGTACAACGGCTCCGTGGTCAGCACCGTCACCAACCCCGGCAACGGCTATGACGATTCCGTGGATTACGACGCCCTGAAGGGCCAGACCATCACCGTGGCCGCCTCCCCCACGCCTCACGCCGAGATCCTGGAGGTGGCCAAGGAGATCCTGGCCGCCAAGGACATCACCCTGGACATCCAGGTTTACAACGACTATGTGGTGCCCAACACCGTGGTGGATGACGGCACCCTGGACGCCAACTATTTCCAGCATCTGCCCTATCTGGAGGACTTCAACGCCGAGAACAACACCCACATCGTGTCCGTCAGCGCCATCCATGTGGAGCCCATGGGCCTGTATGGCGGCCTGCAGACCAGCCTGGACGCTCTGAAGGCTTCCAAGTAACCGTTTATCAACAACAGAAGGGGAGGCAGCAGCCTTGATCGAATTACAGCATGTCAGCAAGACCTTTGAAAACGCCGGCGGGCGGGTGGACGCCCTGCGGGACGTGTCCCTGACCATCGCCGACGGGGATATCTATGGCATCATCGGCATGAGCGGCGCAGGCAAGAGCACTCTGGTCCGCTGCATCAATATGCTGGAGCGGCCCACGGAGGGCCGGGTCATCGTCAACGGCCAGCAGCTGGACGCCATGACCCCGGCCCAGCTGCGGGCGGCCCGGCGGGAGATCACCATGATCTTCCAGCGGTTCAACCTGCTGATGCAGCGCACCTGTTTGCAGAACATCTGCTTCCCCATGGAGCTGGCCGGGGTGGGCCGGAAGGAGGCCCAGGCCAAGGCCTGGGAGCTGCTGGAGCTGGTGGGGCTGCCGGATAAGGCCCAGGCCTATCCCGCTCAGCTCTCCGGCGGCCAGCAGCAGCGCATTGCCATCGCCCGGGCCCTGGCCACCAATCCCAAGGTGCTGCTGTGCGACGAGGCCACCAGCGCCCTGGACCCCAAAACCACCCGGCAGATCCTGGAGCTGATCCAGGACATCAACCGCAAGCTGGGCATCACCGTGGTGGTCATCACCCACCAGATGAGCGTGGTGAAGGAGATCTGCACCCACGTGGCCATCCTGGACGACGGCGAGGTGGTGGAGGACGGCCTGGTATCGGCGGTGTTCTCCGCCCCCAGGTCCCAGGCGGCCCGGCACCTGGTGTTCCCCGGCGGGGCCGACGCGGCAGTGTCCGACCCCAGCCAGGAGCGGCGCATCCGGCTGATTTTCCGCAGCGCCCAGACCACGGCCATCCCCATGGTGGCCCGGCTGGCGGCGGAGGAGAGCATCTATGCCAACGTCATCTCCGCCAGCACCCAGAAGCTGTCGGAGGAGGTTTACGGCAGTATGCTGCTGGGCATCCCCAACAGCCAGTTTGACCGGGCCTGGCAGTTTTTCCGGACTATCCCCAATTTGCAGGCAGAGGAGGTAAGCGTGGATGTACAGTGATCTGTTTACGGCGGAGTCCCTAGCGGAGCTGAAAACCGCCTTTCTGACCCAGTTTCCCATGGCACTGTGGGAGACCTTCTATGTGACGGTGCTGTCCACCGCCCTGGCCATCCTGCTGGGCCTGCCTCTGGGGGTGCTGCTGGTGGCCGGGGAGAAGGACGGCGTCCTGCCCCTGCCGAAGCCGGTGCTGTCGGTGCTGAATGTGATCATCAATCTGCTGCGGTCCATCCCGTTCCTGATTCTGATGATCATGGTGTTTCCCCTGTCCCGGCTGATCATCGGCACCGCCGTGGGTACCACGGCCACCATCGTTCCCCTGGTGGTGGCGGCCTTCCCCTTTGTGGCAAGACTGGTGGAGAGCAGCCTGCGGGAGGTGGACCCCAACATCATCGAGGCGGCCCAGAGCATGGGCGCAACGCCCATGCAGATCATCTGCAAGGTGATGATCCCCGAAAGCGTGCCGTCCCTGATTCAGAACGTCACCATCTCCCTGACTACCATTCTGGGCTACTCCGCCATGAGCGGCATCATCGGCGGCGGCGGCCTGGGCAAGGTCGCCATCGACTATGGCTATTACCGGTATAAATACCTGGTGATGTTTGCGGCGGTGATCCTGCTGATTCTGCTGGTGCAGCTGTTCCAGACGGTGGGCACCAAGCTGGCTGTGAAGTGCGACAAGCGGCTGAAAAAGTGATAAAGAGCTGAAAAAATCCCGCGCCGGTATCGGCGCGGGATTTTCTATACGGTAGGGGAGGGGGCTTACTTGCCCATGTTCATCTGAGCGGCGACCTCGGCGGCGAAGTCCTCCTGCTTCTTCTCGATGCCCTCGCCGGTCTGGAAGCGAACGGCGGTGACGAACTTCACGGAACCGCCCAGCTTCTTGGCGGCGTCGGCAATGTAGTGCTCCACGGTGCCCTGGAACAGGTCGCTGCGGACGAACTCCATCTGCAGCAGGCAGTTCTCCTCGTAGAACTTGTTCATCTTGCCCATGACGATCTTCTCCTTGACCTGGGCGGGCTTGGAGGCCATCTTGGGATCGCTGTCCATCAGAGCCAGGGCGATCTTCTTCTCCTCGGCCAGGACGTCCTCGGTGACCTGGGACTTATCCCAGAAGCGGGGATTCAGAGCGGCGATCTGCATGGCGACGTTCTTGCCGATCTCGGAGGCGTCCACGCCCTCCACGGCCAGGTTCACCAGAACGCCGATCTTGCCGCCGGCATGGACATAGCCCACGCTGGTGTTCTCGGCGAAGCGGACGAAGCGGCGGATCTGCAGGTTCTCGCCGATGGACATGACCTTCTCGGGCATGGTCTCGGACACGGTCAGCTCGGTGCCGGGATACTTGCAGTTCATCAGGGCGTCCACATCGGCGGGGTCGTTATCCAGAACGGCCTTGGCGATATCCTTGACGAAGGCGACAAACAGGTCGCTCTTGGCGCAGAAGTCGGTCTCGCAGTTGACTTCCACCAGGGCGCCCACGCCGTTCTCCACCAGGGCATAGGACATACCCTCGGCGGCGATGCGGCCGGCCTTCTTGGCGGCCTTGGCCAGGCCCTTCTCGCGCAGATACTCAACGGCCTTGTCCATGTCGCCGTCGCACTCGGTCAGGGCCTTCTTGCAGTCCATCATGCCCACGCTGGTCATCTCGCGCAGGGTCTTCACATCAGCAGCAGTAAAAGACATTCTTAGTTCCTCCAATTTCATAATAATACAGTAAAAGGGGCAGGGCATACACCCTGCCCCGTGGTTACGCGGTGATACAGCCTGAAAATATACGCTTACTCAGCGGTTTCCTGGGCGGCTTCCTCGGTCTGCTCGCCCTGACGGCCTTCGATCATGGCGTTGGCCATAATGGAGGAGATCAGGCGGATGGCGCGGATGGCGTCATCGTTGCCGGGGATGGGATAGTCGATCTCGTCGGGATCGCAGTTGGTATCGGCGATGGCCACAACGGGGATGCCCAGACGATGGGCCTCGGCGATGGCGTTGCGCTCCTTGCGGGTGTCCACGATGAACAGGGCGCCGGGCAGCTTCTTCATTTCCTTCACGCCGCCCAGGTACTTCTCCGATACGGGTGCGCATGGTCTTGAAGTTGGTCATCATGCCGCCCAGCCAGCGGGCGTTGACATAGTACATATTGCAGCGCAGAGCCTCTTCCTTGATGGCCTCCTGAGCCTGCTTCTTGGTGCCCACGAACAGCAGGGACTGGCCGCTCTCGGACAGCTGACGCACGAAGTTATAGGCCTCCTCCAGCTTCTTCACGGTCTTCTGCAGATCGATGATATAGATGCCGTTGCGCTCGGTGTAAATGTAGGGGGCCATCTTGGGGTTCCAGCGGCGGGTCTGGTGACCGAAGTGGACACCGGCCTCCAGCAGGGCCTTCATGGATACGACGTTCTGGTTAGCCATGGTTTCATTTCTCCTTTGATTTTTAGTTTGTTGCCTCCAGGAGCTTCCTCCCCCCGGCCAACCTTGCGGCACCGACCGAAAGTCCGCCCCTGTGCGGAATGCTGAAATATAATACCACAGTGCGCCGGGAATTGCAAGATAAATTTTGCGGTTTGTGACGGAAAGGCGGCGTTTTTTATAAAAAACCTTATCCCATCCAGCGGAAATGGCCGGTAATGACGTATTTGCCCATGTCGTTGCGCTCCACGGCCTCGTCGATGGGGTTTCCGTGGTGGATGAGGAAGGGGATCCCCTGCCGGTTCCGGCGGTCGGAGCAGATGCCGATGTGGTCCCGGTCGCCGAAGATCACAATGTCCCCGGGCTGCCACTGGGCGGGATCGTCCAGCTCACAGGTCAGCACCTGGGCGTGGCGGCGGAAGAAGGTGTCCAGATTGCTGACCCGGCGGAAGTCGATGTTTCCGTCAGGGGTCTCGATGTTGGGATAGCAGGCGGGATGGTCGGCGATGTCCCGGTCCACCAGGTCCTTCAGGGAATAGCCCGCCGCCCGGAAGGCCTGCCAGATCACGTCGGTGCACACCCCCAGGCCGTCGTCGGGATAGCCGCCGGCGTAGTATTTGCTTTTATAGTGGGGGTGGGTGCCGATATAGGCCCGGGCGCCCAGGACCATGTCCGTCCAGTCGTCCACGCCGTCGCCGTCGGCGTCCAGGGGGCTTTGCAGCTGGGGGATGCCCAGTTCATCGGCGGTGTACCACCGCTGGGGAATGCGGCTTCGCAGCAGAAGCCACCCCGCGGCCAGCAGCAACAGGCACAGGGGGATCAGAAACAGGCGTTTTTTCTTCATATCCGTGGTCCTCCTTGGTGGGATAGAACCATTATACCCGGCCGGGCCGCCTTTGTCGAGGAGAAAAGGGCGGCCTGCTTGGGTGACAGCTAAAATAAAACTTTTGTAAAATATACTTGACAAACTGTCGGGCGGGTGATATGCTGGGGCAACAGTATGATACAAAAACCTGTTAAAAAGCTTGAAAAGCTTTTTATAGCACCGGAGGTGCGTCAGGTTTTGTATGAGACGGCACAGCGTGTTTTCCCACGCTGTGCGTGCGCGCAGCGCACGGGATTCTTGATTCAATTTTTTAATCAAGAATCAGTATGAAAGGAGCGATGGATACGGAACCTTATCTGGCGGGCATTCTGGCGGGGATCATGGCCGTGGCGGTGGTCACGGCGATACTGACGGCGGTGCGGAAGAAGCAGGGCCGGCCCAAGCCGGAGTATGACGAGCGGCAGATGGCCGCCCGGGGGGTGGCCTATCGCTGGGCGTTTCTGACGCTGATGCTCAGCCTGGCCGTCAACACCGGGGTGGAGGCCATCTGGGGCCCCTGGGCCAAGCCTGGGGTGTCGGCATGGATGCTGATTTTTCTGTCCATCGGGGTGTTCATCGTGGCCTGCGTCCGGAAGGACGCGTATTTCGCCGTGGCCCAGAATCCCCGGACCTATCTGTGGCTGTTCGGCGCGGTGGTGCTGTGCCAGATTCCCAACTTCCTCCTGCAGCTGCGCAGCGGGGACCTGGTGGAGGACGGACTGCTGACCTGGAACGCGCTGTCCCCGGCCTGCGGGGTGCTGTTCGGGGTAATGTTCGTGTGCATGCTGGTCCGTCTGCGCCGCCAGAAGCGGGAGGAGCAGGAGGACGCGGAGGCATGAAGAATCTGCGCCTGAAATCGGCCCGGGCCGCCAAGGACCTGAGCCAGCAGCAGCTGGCGGACATGGTGTCCGTGTCCCGGCAGACCATCAACGCCATCGAAAAAGGGGACTATAACCCCACCATCCACCTGTGCATCGCCATCTGCCGGGCGCTGGATAAGACATTGGACCAGTTATTCTGGGAGGAGGAAGAAACATGAGCCTGACGGTAAAGAACCTGACCAAGCGATACGGGGACAGGACGGTGGTGGACCGGCTGTCCTTCGAGATGCCCGGGCCGGGGGTGTATGCCCTGCTGGGCACCAACGGCGCGGGAAAAACCACCAGCATCCGCATGATGCTGAATATGCTGTCCCGGGACGGGGGAGAGGTGCTGTGGAACGGGGAACCGCTGGATATCAGCCGCTGCAACGTGGGATATCTGGCGGAGGAGCGGGGCCTGTACCCCAAGTATGCGCTGATGGACCAGCTGCTGTATTTCGCGGCCCTGCGGGACGTGCCCCGGGTGGAGGCCAAACGGCGCATCCGGTACTGGGCACAGCGGCTGGAGGTGGAGGAGTATCTCTATCCCAGCGCCCCGGCGCAGGCGGGACGGCGGGGGCTTCTGGGCGGCTCCGCCCAGCGGGAAAAGCCCAAGCGGCCGGACCAGCTGTCCAAGGGCAATCAGCAGAAAATCCAGCTGATGGCGGCCCTGCTGTCGGACCCGGAGCTGCTGATCCTGGATGAGCCGCTGTCCGGCCTGGACCCCATCAACACGGACCTGTTCAAGGGGATCATCCGGGAGGAGATCGAGGCCGGGAAATACCTGATCATGTCCAGCCACCAGATGGCCACGGTGGAGGAGTTCTGCACGGACCTGACCATTCTGGACCGGTCCAGAACGGTTCTGCAGGGGCACCTGAACGACATCAAGAAGGGCTACGGCCGGGTGCATTTACAGCTGAAAACCGAGGAGGACGCCGGGCCGTACATCGCCGAAAGCGGGGCGCAGATCGTGACCCGGAAGGAGTTTGAGTATCAGCTGAAGGTCACCGGCCAGGAGCAGGCCAACGACCTGCTGGCCCGGCTGACCCGGGCCGGGGTCACGGTGGTGCTGTTCAACCTGCGGGAGCCGTCCCTTCACGAGATTTTCGTGGAAACCGTGGGGGGTGAGTCCGATGCGTGACCTGTCCGGCACGGGTCAGGTGTACCGCTTTACCCTGTCGCAGCTGCTGAAAAGCAGGGCAAACCGGGTGACGCTGATCATCATGGTGCTGCTGGCGGCGGTGAGTATGCCGCTGACGGCCCTTCTGGGCGGCGAGACGCCGGAGACATCGGACACCGCAGGCCTGACGTCGGTGCGGGTGGACAACCGCACGGACCTGGCACTGGACTTCTCCGGCGACGCCTATTGGGCGGACACGGACTTTTCCGCCGACGCCGGGGAGCCGGACGCTGTGGTGACGGTCACCGGCGATGAGACCGGCTATCAGGTGGCGGTGAACGGCAGCGAAACCGCCGACGCCGGGGAGCTGTCCCAGCTGGCGGAGACGGCCCGGCAGGCCGTCCGGGACGCCTGCCTTCGGGCGGCGGGCCTGTCATCCCGGCAGCTGGAGGCCCTGACGGCGGCGTCCACCAGGGAGGAGGACTCCCATGAGGAGGGCTTCTGGGTCCAGTACGGCTATTCCATCCTGGCCATGATCCTGTGCCTGATGAGCGCGTCCTATGTGATCCGGGCCGTGGTGGAGGAGAAGGACTCCCGGCTGGTGGAGCTGCTGCTGGTCAGCGTGAAGCCCATGGCCCTGCTGGCGGGGAAGATCCTGGCGGTGATGGCCTTCACCTTCGGGTGGCTGCTGGCCATGCTGGCGGGCTCCGGGGTGTCCTGCGGGCTGACGGCGGGGCTGATGGGCCCCGATGTCCTGCACCGGCAGCTGTCCGGTGTGCTGGCGGCTGTGCCCCGGGTGCAGGAGGACCTGTGGCAGGCGGCGGGGGTGCTGCTGGTGCTGCTGGTGTCCCTGGGGCTGGGGTATCTGACCATGTCCCTGATCGGCGGCGTGGCCGGGGCCTGCTGCTCCGGCATGGAGGAGGCAGGTGAGGCCACGGGGCCTGTGATGCTGCTGACCATGGCGGGATATCTGGCCTCCTGCGTGGTGGGGGCCGTGCCCTCCGGGCCGGTGGCGGTGTTTTCCACCCTGTGCCCCGTTGTGAGTATTTTCTGCGCCCCGGTGCAGTTTGCCGGGGGCAATGTGTCCATCTGGCTGGTGCTGGCGTCCTGGGCGATCCAGGCGGCGGTGATCTGGGGTCTGCTGACCCTGGCGTCCCGGGTATATGCGGGACTCATCGTGCACCGGGGCAGCCGGGTGAAGCTGCGTGAGTTGATGTCCATGGCCAAGGGAGGTGCGGTCCGATGAAACGATACAAGGGACTGGGACGGGTGTTTTCCTTCACCCTGACCCAGCAGCTGCGGCAGAGGGGCTGGCGCACGGCCACCATCGCGGTGGCCCTGGCGTGCCTGCTGATCCCCATCCTCTCCCTGACTGTGGCGGCCCAGCACCAGAAAAACGCCGCCCCGGAGCAGAATCCGGTGATGGAGGAGGGCTATACCCAGGAGGCCCTGGACCGGGCGGACCTGACGCCGGAGCAGAGGGCCCTTCTGACGGCGCCGGTGGAGGTCACCGTCACCGGCGGGCAGACCGGGGAAGGGGAGACCATGGGCCTGCTGTCCATGCTGCTGCCGTTTGCGTCGCTGATGCTGCTGTATTTCCTGGTGCTGCTGTACGGCCAGAGCACGGCGGCCAGCGTGATCCTGGAAAAAACCTCCAAGCTCATGGACCTGTTCCTGGTGTCCGTGGAGCCGGGGGCCATGGTGCTGGGCAAGGTGCTGGCCACAGCCCTGGCGGGACTTCTGCAGCTGGCCGTATGGGCGGCGGGTCTGGCGGGAGGCTTTGCCATCGGCGGAGCCGTGGCCCGGCAGACGGGGGTGACCCTGCCGCTGCTGGAGGTGCTCAAGGGCGTGGGACGGCTGACGGGTCTGTTCAGCGTTCCCGCCATGCTGGAGGCGGCGGGACTGCTGCTGGCGGGATTCCTGCTGTATTGCAGCCTGTCCGCCATCGGCGGGTCCATGGCCGGAAAGGCCGAGGACCTGTCCAGCACCAACGTGCTGTTCTCCCTGGTGCTGGTGGCCAGCTTCTTCTGCTGTATGTTCGCCGGGGGCATGGACGGCATGACCTCCTCGGCCCGGTGGCTGGACTATGTGCCCTTCACCGCCATTCTGGTGACGCCCAGCCGGGTGCTGCTGGGGCAGACGTCCCTGATGGGGGGCCTTGTGTCCCTGGTGCTGGTGGTGGTGTGCGCCGGTGCGCTGACGGCCCTAGCGGGCCGGGTATACCGGCTGATGTCCCTGTATAAGGGCAATCCCCCCACGCCCCGGCGGGTGCTGCGGATGCTGCGGGAAAAATAAGAATCACTTGCTTTTTCCGGCGGAATCGGGTATGATACAGGCAACTGCAACAGGAGGTAAACGGAAATGAGCGAAGAATTCGGCCCCAATTTCATCACCCTGACCGATGAGGACGGCAACGACATCGAGCTGGAATATGTGGACGCCCTGGAGGACAACGGCCAGACCTATATGGCCTTCTTCCCCACGGTGGACGACGAGACCGACGAGGCAGCCGCCGAGGATTTCGGCCTGGTGATCCTGAAGTCCGTGACGGAAAACGGCGAGGAGCTGCTGACCACCCTGGACAGCGACGAGGAGCTGCAGCGGGTGTATGACCTGTTTATGGAGCAGCTGATGGACGAGGATGACGAAAATTCCTGACCGGTTTCCGGTTTATGGATGCTGCATCCGGCATATGGAACACAAAAGGCGCTCCAATGGAGCGCCTTTTCCATGCCGGAAACGATTTTAGCAAACCGAAAGCCCTTTCGTGAAAATGCCGAAGGGCGGGGGCCGCTTCCGGAAAATTCCAGGGGGAATCCGCAAGTTTCCCCTTTTATTTTCCCGCCGGGTCTGCTATACTATGGGTGTCGTCGGAAGACGGCTCCCTGCGAGGTGTGACGGGCCTTTTTTATCCTCACATTTTGTTATAGGGGATGTCGGATCAGTATGTGAACAGCAGGCCTCCCGGCTGCCGTCTGCGGCTGGAAGTTGGAAGCTACGAAGCAAGCTGGAGACAACCCACCTGCTGAATCGGTGCAGGTTATAACTCGGCCCCCACGGCCCCGCAGGTCTGTGCTTACACGCACGCAAACACGCCGCAATCTGAGAGGATTGCGGCGTGTATTTTTTATTTCTCCCCCACCATCGCCAGCAGGTCCCGGCGGACGGCCTCCCGGTCCAGGGCCGTGCCGGTGAAGCGGGAAAAGGCCAGGATGGCCTGCTGCACCAGCAGCTCCATGCCGCCGATGGCCGTGAGGCCCCGGTCCTGGGCCGCCGCCAGCAGAGACGTCTGCCGGGGGTGGTATACCAGGTCGAACACCGCCGCGCCCGGGGGCAGCGCGTCCAGAAAGGAGAGGCTGGCAAAGGGCGGAAAGCCCTCCATCCCCAGGGGGGTGGCGTTGATGACCACAAGGCTGCCCCGGGCCGCCTGGGGCAGCCGGTCCAGGGGGATGTCCCCGCCGTGCCGGGCCGCCGTCAGCAGGCGGCAGTCCCCCAGGGCGAAGCGGGCCGCCCGGGCCGCCCCGCCGTTGCCGATGATCAGTACCTGCCCCGCCCGGGGGTCCGCGCCGTGGGCCAGAAGCCCCGCCCGGATGCCCGGTGCGTCGGTGTTGTACCCCACGGCCCGGCCCCGGCGGAAGCACACGGTGTTCACCGCCCCGCAGGCGGCGGCCGCCGGGTCCAGCTCATCCAGCAGGGGCAGGATCGCCTGCTTCAGCGGCATGGTGACGTTGCAGCCGTCCCAGGCCCCGGCCCGGGCCGCCGCCAGGAACTCCGGCAGGGTGTCCGGGGTCACGGTGACGGTCTCATAGCTGCCCGTCAATCCCGCCCGGTCCAGCATCCGCCGGTGCAGCAGGGGGGACAGGCTGTGCCCCACCGGGTCGCCGATGACGCAGAGCCTCATACCAGAGGACCACCTCCTGCCAGCAGGTCCATGGCCTCCATATAGCCCAGGAAGCCATGGCCCACGATCTGGGCCACGCAGGCCGGAGCGGTGACGGAGATGCGGCGGAAGGACTCCCGCCGGTTGATGTTGCTGAGGTGGACCTCTATCGCCGGGACGCTGACGGCCAGCAGGGCGTCATAGATGGCGTAGCTGTAATGGGTATAGGCCCCGGGGTTGATGACGATGCCGTCATACACCCCGTCGGCGGCCTGTATTTCGTCAATGAGCGCCCCTTCGTGGTTGCTCTGGCGGATGTCCGCCCGGATGCCCCGGGCGGCGGCGTAGGCGGTGATCTCCATGCACAGGTCGTCGTAGCTGCCGGTGCCGTAGATGCCCGGCTCCCGCTTTCCCAGCAGGTTCAGGTTGGGGCCGTTGAGAATGAGAATTTTCATGTCTGCTCCTCTCTCCATAGGCGGACGGCTTCCTCCGCCGCCTGGCGGGCTGTGGATTTGTTGATGGAATGGTGGGCGGTGGCCCGGTACAGGTCCCGCCGCTGCCGGGCCAGGCGGAAAATGGCCCCGTCATCCGTCAGCAGGGGACGGCCCTGCCGCCGCAGGGCGCGGCGGATGGCCCAGGGGGACCGGTCCAGGAAGATGACCAGACCCCCGTCCCGCAGCAGCCTCCGGTTCTCCCGCCGCAGCACCGCGCCGCCGCCGGTGGCCAGGACGATGCCCTCCCGGCGGCACAGCTCCGCCAGAACCCGGGACTCCAGGTCCCGGAAATACCCCTCGCCGCTTGACGCGAAGATATCGGCGACGGAACGGCCCTCCCTCTGCTCCAGGAACTTGTCCGCGTCCACAAAGGGCAGGTTCAAGGCCCTGGCGCACAGCCGCCCCACGGTGCTCTTGCCGCTGCCGGGCAGGCCCACAAAAATCAGGTTCCTCACGACTGCTGCTCCCGGCTCAGGGCCATCAGCGTCTCATACAGGCGCTCCACCTCCGCCCGGTGCTCCGGGGCCAGGTCGCCCCGGCTGCGCAGCACCTGGGCCTCCCGCTCCGGGTCCCGCACCGGCAGGCCGTGGGCCGCCTTATAGGCCCCGATGTCCCGGGACAGCTCCTGCCGCCGGACCAGCAGCCCCACCAGCTGCCGGTCTATGCCGTCCAGCCGCAGCCGCAGGGTGTCCAGGCCGCCGCCCCGGGGATCCAGCACCCGCCACAGGGCCAGGGCCGCTGCCGCCTCCACAATGGGGGCTGCCCGCAGGGCGATGCAGGGGTCGTGGCGGCCGGTAACGGCCACGGTGCAGTTTTCCATCCGGGACAGATCCACCGTATCCTGGGGCAGGGCGATGGAGGGGGTGGGCTTGAAGGTGACGGTAAAGGTCAGGGGCATACCGTTGGTGACGCCGCCGTTGATGCCGCCGTTGTGATTGGTGACGGTGCGGATGCGGGTACCGTCGGTGCGCAGGGGGTCGTTGGCCCGGCTGCCCCGCATATGGGCCAGGGCCGCGCCGTCGCCGAAGCCCAGGGCCTTCACCGCCGGAATGGCGAACAGGTGCCGGGCCAGCTCCGACTCCACCGCCTCCCGCCAGCCGGGACCGCCCAGCCCCGCCGGAAGCCCCGTGACGGTGCAGGCGATCTCCCCGCCTACGGAGTCCCCGTCGGCCTTGGCTTCTGCTGCCTGCTGCCGGAGGGCGTTTTCATCAATAACTTGCGCTTTCAGCTCAATATCTTGTTCTTTCAGCCAGGCCTTCACCATGGCTCCCGCCGCCACCAGAGGGGCCGTCAGCCGGCCGGAATAGGCCCCGCCGCCCCGGGGATCGTTGTGCCCCCCGCTGCGCACCCAGGCGGCATAGTCCGCATGGCCGGGCCGGGGCTTATTCCGCAGGGCCTCATAGTCACCGGACCGGGCGTCCCGGTTTTCCAGAACCAGGCAGATGGGGTCGCCGGTGGTGAAGCCCTGATAGACGCCGCTGAGAATATGGAGCCGGTCCGGCTCATGCCGGGCGGTGGCCAGAGGGCCGCCGGGGGCCCGGCGCTCCAGCTCCCGGGCGATGATCTCCCGGTCCACCGGCAGGCCCGGGGCCGCGCCGGTGACCAGCACCCCCACGGCGGGGCCGTGGGATTCGCCGAAAATCGTGTAATCCAGCATTTATACTTCCTCCGTTTGTCCCCCCAGGCGGCGGTAATCCGCCCAGAAGCCGGGGTAGGATTTATCGGTGCACCCGGCATCGTGCAGCAGCACCGGGCCGGTGCAGAAGGGCGCGGCGCAGGCGCACAGCATGGCAATGCGATGGTCGCCGCAGCTGTGGGCCTCGCCGCCGGTGAGACGGTCCGTGCCCCATACGGTGAGGCCCTCCGGCTCCTGCCGGACGCGGCCCCCCAAGGCCGTCAGCGCCGCCGACACCGAGGCCAGGCGGTCGCTCTCCTTGTCCCGCAGCCGGGCGGCCCCGGTGAAGCGGGTTTCCGTTCCCGGCCGCAGCGCCGCCGCCAACGCCAGCGGCGGCAGCAGGTCCGGGATATCCGTCAGGTCCACAGTGCCCGGCAGACACCGGCACAGCGCCCCGGCGGCCCGGTCTCCCTGCAGGGAGTCCCGGCGCAGCCCCATGACCTCCACGGGACAGCCCAGGGCGGCAACTGCCAGCCAGAAGGCGGCGGCGGACCAGTCCGGCTCCGGCTCTATGGGAACCGGACGGAACCTTTGCCCGCCGGGGACGAAAAAGCCGCCGGGGCTTTCCTCAATGACAATGCCGCACCGCTCCAGCACCGCCAGGGTCAGGTCCACATACGGCCGGGAGGCCAGGGGGCCGGTCAGAACCAGCTCCGAGTCCGCCGCCAGGCCCGGCAGGGCCATCAGCAGACCGGAAACCAGCTGGGAGGTCCGGCTTCCGTCCACCGGGATGCGGCCCGGGGAAAGGGGGCGGGTGACCCGCAGACCGTTTTCCGTGGGCGCAAGGCCCCAGTCCCCGGGCAGGGGACGGGCCAGCAGCCGCCGGGTGCCGGTGAACCGGGGCCCTACCTGGCCTCGGGCCATGGCCAGGGGCAGAAGAAACCGCAGGGTGCTGCCGCTGGCCCCGCAGTCGATGACCGGCTCCGGCCGGTGATACAGGGCCCACAGGCCCCGGACCGTGGCCAGAACGTCGTCGGCGGGGTCCGGGGGGCAGGGGAACTGCCCCGCCTGGGCCAGGCAGATCAGCTGCCGGTGCAGCAGGCTTTTGGAGGGCGGCGGCGTCACCGCGCCCCGCAAAGGGGCGGGATACAGGCGCAGGTCCATCACTCCACCTCCAGCAGGGACGCCAGGGGTACCGTCAGCAGGCGGCCCGCCCCGGCCCGCTGAGCCACGGCGATGGTAACCTGATCTCCGGCCCGCTTCTTGTCCCGGGCCAGATAGTCCGCCGCCCCATCCCAGGGCAGCCGGACGGGAAGCTCCCACCGCTCCAGCAGGGGGGTGAGCCTGTCCAGCAGCTCCTGCCCGCCCAGCCCGTGGGACACCTGCCAGCGGAGCATCTGCATCATCCCGGCGGCCACGGCCTCACCGTGGGTGTAGCTATCGTACCCTCCGGCGGCCTCGTAGGCATGGCCGAAGGTATGGCCGAAGTTCAGCAGGCGGCGGTCTCCGCCGTCCCGCTCGTCCCGAGCCACCACCGCCGCCTTATACCGGCAGCAGCGCTCCACCAGCCAGGGAAGGTCCGGCTGCCCCGCCGTTTCCAGGTGGCGCAGGATCTCCTCGTCCCAGATGACGCCGCACTTGATGACCTCCGCCATGCCGGAGGACAGCTGCCGCCGGGGCAGCGTACCCAGGCAATCGGTGTCCGCCAGCACCAGGGAGGGCTGATAGAAGCAGCCGATGAGGTTTTTCCCCTCCGGCAGGTCCAGTCCGGTTTTGCCGCCCACGCTGCTGTCCACCTGGGCCAGCAGGGTGGTGGGCAGCTGGGCCAGGGCCACACCCCGCAGGATGGTCCCGGCCAGAAAGCCCGCCAGGTCGCCGGCAACGCCGCCGCCCAGGGCCACGATGCCGTCCGCCCGGGTGAAGCCGTCAGCCAGCATCCGGCGGCACAGGGACTCATACACCGCCAGGCACTTGCTGCCCTCCCCGGCGGGGAAGGCATACACCGGCAGCCCTAAGCTCCCGGCATAAAGGGACGCCGCAGTCTCGTCGGCCACCACGGCCCAGCGCTTTACCGGCAGGGCGCTCAGCCGCTCCGCCGCCCGGCCCAGCAGACCCGGGCCGATGAGAATGGGATAGGACCGCTGTCCCAGGGATACGTTGATCTGACGCATAGACGGGCTTCCTCCGGCTTTAGTTATCCTCCACCAGGCGCTGCCGGCCCAGGGCGGCCCTGCGGTAATACAGCAGCGTGGCGGCGCTGCACACCAGCCATCCGGCGGGATAGCCCATGGCCAGGGGCAGCAGGGTATTGGTGATGAAATGGGACACGATATACAGATAGATCTGGCGGAACACCACAAAGGAGCCCAGCATGATGACCATGGGCACCTGGCTGTTGCCTGCGCCCCGGAGCGCGCCGGAGTAGATCTGGTTGATGCAGCACAGCAGATAGAAGGGGGAGATATACCGCAGCAGCAGGGTGCCGTAGGCCACCACCTCGGCCTTGCGGTTGAAGAAGGCCGTCAGCTGGGGAGCGAACACCAGCACCGGGACCATCAGCACCGCCGTCACCGCCAGGGAGATCCCCAGCGCCCGGCGGACGCCCTGCTGGGCACGGGGGGTGTCGCCTGCGCCCAGGTTCTGCCCCACAAAGGTGGTGGCGGACAGGGCCAGGGACTGCATGGGCAGGAACATCAGCTGATCGATCTTGGTATACGCCGTCCAGCCGGACATGCAGTCCGCGCCGAAATGGTTGATATAGGACTGGACGAACACGTTGGAAAAGGCGGTAACGGCCATCTGCAGAGCCGCCGGGATGCCCACCCGGACGATCTTTTTCAGCATATCCCAGTGGACCCGCAGCCGCCGCAGCTCCACCCGGACGCAGCTGTCCGTCCGCATCAGCACCGCCAGCACCAGCACCGCCGACACCGCCTGGGCGATGATGGTGGCCCAGGCCACACCGGCCACGCCCATGTGGAACCGGATCACAAACAGCAGGTCCAGCCCGGTGTTCAGCACCGCCGACACCACCAGAAAATAGAAGGGCCGCCGGGAGTCGCCCACGGCCCGGAGAATGCCGGAGCCCATGTTATAGATCAGCAGGCCCGTGATGCCGGAGAAATAGATGGACAGATACGCTGTAGATTCCGGCAGCACCTCCGCCGGGGTGTTCATCAGGTCCAGCATGGCCGGGATCAGGGCCAGGCCCAGGGCCGTGAACACCGCGCACAGCACCAGGGTCAGCACCATGGCCGTGTGGACGGTATCCCGGACCTTTTCGGGCCGGTGGGCCCCGTAGTATTGGCTGATGACCACCCCCGCGCCGCTGGACAGGCCCATAAAGAAGCCGATGAGCATATTGATGATGGGCCCCACGGTGCCCACGGCGGAAAAGGCCTCGTTGGACACAAAGTTGCCCACCACCCAGGTGTCCACCATGTTGTAAAGCTGCTGGAACACGTTTCCGGCCAGCAGCGGCAGGGCGAACTGGATCAGGTGGCGGGTGATGCTGCCCTGGGTCATGTCCACGTCCCGCCGGGCGTGGGCGTGGTGATGGCTGAATATCATAAGTGCAGTTCCTCAGTTCTCTCTTTTTATAATAGGATAACACCATTTCCCGGGGAAATCAACCACCCGGCCCTCTGGGGAAAACCCACAATTGACGGGGGAACGCAGATAGGGTATACTGGAGAAAAAGCGAGGGAGGAACTGCTATGGAATACGTTGCCATGATCGGCCTGCTGTTTGCGCCGATTGTCTGTCTGCTGTGCGCGGCCTGGTTCTATGTGCGGTGGCAGAACGAGCATGAGGACCAGGCCCTGGCCCAGCGGGACCGGAGGACCTGCTTCATCTTTCTGATCGCCGCTGCCGCGTCCCTGGTGGTCTTCGGCGTGCTGAAGCTGCTGTTTCCCATCTCGGCATAAAACTTCATGCACTGTGCGGCGCACCGCGAAAACAGGCAAACTCTTCTGTGCATGAAGTTTTGTGCATCATTCCCGGTTGCCCCAAAGGGGCGAGGGAATGGCACATTCTATTTTTTGCTATGCTTTTGCATAGCAAAAAATAAGCCCTCCGGCAGGAGGGCTTATTTTTTATGGTCACTTCCAGAGGGAGCAGACCAGGTCCGTGTAGGCGGAGGGGTTCTCGATGGGCAGGCCGGCGATGAGGCAGGCCTGGTTATAGAGAATCTCCGCGTACTTTTTGGCCTTGTCCGGGTCGATGATCCGGGCGGTCTCGAAGGCGGCGAAGGCGGGATGATCCACGTTGATCTCCAGAATGCGCTTGGCCTTCATGCCCAGCTCCGGCTGCACGGCGGTGAAATACTTCTCCATCTCGAAGGTGATGCCCTGGCCGCTGGACAGGCACACCGGATGGGTCTTGAGCTTGGTGGAGGCCTTCACCTGGTCCACCTTATCCCCCAGTGCCTCCTTCAGGAAGGCGAAGCCCTCCTGATAGCTGTCGGTCTCGTCGGGCTTCTGCTCATCGCCCAGCTCCAGGTCCCCGTCAATGGCGGAGCGGAAGGGCTTATCCTGGTACTTTTGCAGCATGTCCGGCAGGAACTCGTCGGCCTTGTCGGTGAAGTACAGGATCTCCATGTTGTGGTCCTTCAGCAGCTCCGTCTGGGGCATATGGTCGATGGCATCCACGGTGTCGCCGGAGGCGAAATAGATGAACTTCTGGTCCGGCTGCATCCGGGACACATACTCCGCCAGGGTCACGGGCTTCTTCTCGGTGGAGGAGTAGAACAGCAGCAGGTCCTGCAGCTGCTCCTTCTTGGCCCCGTAGTTGTCCAGGGCGCACAGCTTCAGCTGGCGGCCGAAGCTGCGGTAGAACTTCTCATAGCTCTCCCGGTCGTCCTTCAGCATCCGCTCCAGCTCGGCCTTGATCTTCTTTTCCAGGTTGGCGGAGATGATCTTCAGCTGCCGGTCATGCTGCAGCAGCTCCCGGGAGATGTTCAGGCTCAGGTCCGGGGACTCCACCACGCCCCGGACGAAGTTGAAATAGTCCGGCAGCAGGTCGGCGCAGCTGTCCATGATCATCACGCCGGAGGCGTACAGCTGCAGGCCGGGCTTATAGTCCTCGGTGTAATACTGGCTGGGGGCCTGGGAGGGGATATACAGCAGGGCCTTGTAGGTGACGGCGCCCTCGGCGGACACGGTGATGACGCTGAGAGGGGCGGCTGGATCGCCGAACCGCTCCTGATAGAACTTGTCATACTCCTCCCGGGTGACATCGGCCTTCTTCCGCTGCCACAGGGGCACCATGCTGTTGAGGGTCTCCCACGCAAAGACCTCCTCATACTCGGGCTTATCCTCGGGACTGCCCTCCTTCACCTGGGGGTGGGGCATGAGCATCTTGATGGGGAAGCGGATATAATCGGAATACTTCTTCACCAGCTTATACAGGGGATACTCCCGGAGATACTGGCTGTATTCGTCCTTTTCCTCGCCGTCGGGCTTGATGTGCATGATGATGTCGGTGCCCACGGCGTCACGGGTGCAGGGCTCGATGGTGTAGCCCTCCAGGCCGTCGGACTCCCAGCGATAGGCCTGCTCCTGGCCGTATTTCCGGGAGATAACGGTGATGTGGTCCGCCACCATAAACGCGGAGTAGAAGCCCACGCCGAACTGGCCGATGACGTCGGCCTCGGCCTCCTTGTCCAGCTCCTGCCGGAACTGGAAGGTGCCGCTGGAGGCGATGACGCCCAGGTTGTTCTCCAGCTCATCCGCGTCCATGCCGATGCCGTTGTCGCTGACGGTAAGGGTGCGGTTCTCCTTGTCAATGGACAGGGTGATGGCGAAATCCTCCCGCTTCAGGCCCACGTTTTCGTCCGTCAGGGACAGATAGCACAGCTTGTCGATGGCGTCGGAGGCGTTGGAGATGATCTCCCGCAGGAAGATCTCCTTGTGGGTGTAGATGGAGTGGATCATCAGGTCCAGCAGCCGCTGGGACTCCGCCTTGAATGCCTTTTTTTCCATAAATTGACTCCTCTTTTCTGTCAGCAGCGGGGAGACGCACTGCGTCCCCCCGCTCTGTTATAAAATACGATAGGAAACCTACTTTTTCCGGCACACCAGCCACAGCACCACAGAGCCCACGGCCAGAACGCCGGATACCACGGCGGCAGCCAGCAGCAGGGGCTGGCGATGCTCCTTGGCCAGGGCGCAGGTCTTTTTGCCCACAAAGGAGGCGGCGGTACCGCCCAGGCGGGCGGCCAGCTGCACCACGCTGCGGCCCAGCTCCACGGCGCTGTCCAGGGCGGCTTTGCCGCCGGTCAGCAGGATGTCTTTTACCTTTTCCATAAGCTCGCTCCTTACTTCACAGAATTGGACCAGTCGATGACCGGCTGGAGATTTTCGGGACAGACGGCGCTGGCCCCCTTGGTGGCCATGTCATAGGTCAGCTGCTGGGCGGGGTTCAGAGCACCTTTCTCCTCCAACTGCTTTTTGATCTGGCGGCACTTCACTTGCATCATCAGGTGACAGGGGCTCCTCTGATCCTCTATCCTATACCAAATTATAGACACAATGTTGAAAAATGTCAATTGTTTTGGAAAAATGTTCACAAATTTTACCGCATAAATCGGTCAATGGCCTGGTTCAGGGACTCCACGGCCTCGTTGTCGCCGGACTCCACAGCGTCCACGATGCAGTGGGCGATGTGGTCCTTGAGGATGACCCGGCCGGTGCTGTTCAGGGCGGAGATCACCGCCGCCAGCTGCACCAGCACCTCCGTGCAGTCCTCGCCCCGCTCCACCATTTTGCGCACAGACTCCAGGTGCCCCTGGGCCCGGGACAGGCGATTCAGAACGGCCTTGGTCTGGGTATGGCTGTGGGTATGCGGATGGGGGTGGTCGTGGTCATGCGGGTGCTGGTGGGAATGGGTATGCTGGTCCATGGTCAGCGGGCCATGCCCTTCTGGCGGGCGTCCTCGGCGGCGCCCAGGGCGCCCATCAGCTGGGGGTCGGTCTTCAGGTCGATGACCTTCAGCTTCAGCACCCGCTCGATGGCCTGCTTCAGACCGGCGTTCTTGGCGCAGCCGCCGGTGAGGGTGATGGCGTCG
>QWCH01000148.1_pt1 | contig 131924 bp, 128 predicted proteins | sample 1972671 | NCBI WGS metagenome assembly QWCH01 (sample SAMN09866713, study PRJNA288562) | Human gut metagenome isolate term3_stool, whole genome shotgun sequencing... | isolation source: gut | host: Homo sapiens | place: USA: California
TAAATATTCTTGTATGATTTTTTCTTTAAATTCTTTTGTATATTTTGGCATCAAAAAACCCCTCCATCCTTATTCCGGATTTCGGGGTTCAGATCATCTAAGCCACTTTTTTTAATGCAAATTTTTATACTTTTTAAAATTATAGGTTTGGAACCATTCCGCCAAGTAGTGAAGGAGTTACATATGCTTCTACAAATGCTGCAACTATTAGTAGTGGAACTACTATGGTTATAAATTTAGTCCCTAGTTCCTTTAATGTTTCTCCTACACTTACATCTTTTCTTCTAATCTTTTTAATCACAGTCAAACATAGTTTAACACCCATTGCTGCAGAAATTACAAGGGCGGGAATTTCAAATATTCCGTGGGGAAGGATTCCTCTTATACATAGTGCAACCACATTTATTCCATTTGAATAGAATAGTTTAAATAGAGAACCAATGATGGCTCCATTTAAAAATATTCCGATAAGTGGTAAGAATATAAAAGGAACTATTCCAGATATAAACATTACAAGAGATGCAGTAACATTGTTCTTTAAAAGCCCAAGGGCTGTTACACGTCCGTCAGGAGCAAGGATATCTGTCTTTCCTTCGAAGAAATTCTGTATCATTTCATTTGCAGCTTCTGGTTTAATGTATAGGAACAAAAGAATCATTCCCAGGATAAAAACCACCAAGGAAACAATTATTTCTTTTCTTAGATTTTTCATAATTCACCTCAAATCTTTTAGTAAAAATTTTATTCATTTATATATTACCCGAATAGTGTTTAGCACACACAAAAAAAGGAAGCCGTAGCCTCCTTTAAATTTTAAAATGTTTAGAACTTAATAGAATCTAAAATTTCTTCTAGTTTTGGAATTATCTTTTCCAAAGTTCCTTCCACCATTGGGTTTTCAAGTTTACCAATCTTCATAAGTCCGAAGAATGATTCTGATCCACCAGCTTTACATAGAGTTAAGTATTCATCGAATGCCTTATCTCTATTTTCAAGTGATTTTATTAAGAATTGGAATGCGCAAACTTGTGCAAGGGTGTAGTCGATATAGTAGAATGGAGTGTTGAACACGTGACCTTGTCTAAACCAATAAGTTCCTTTCTTTAGGAATTCATTGTCTGCGTAGTCAACGTTTGGTCTGTACTTCATTTCTATTTCGTGGTATTTTTTCTTTCTTTCTTCTGGAGTTGCTTCAGGATTTTCATATACGAAGTGTTGGAATTCGTCAATGGTAACTCCGTATGGCAAGAATTCAATAGCTCCAGATAGATGTGAATATTTAAATCTATTTACAGCTTCGCCGAAGAATAGTTCCATCCAAGGCCATGTTAAAAATTCCATAGACATTGAGTGGATTTCGCAAGCTTCATAGGTTGGCCATCTATATTCAGGCACAATCATATTTCTTGAGCTGTAAACTTGGAAAGCGTGTCCTGCTTCGTGGGTTACAACTTCTACGTCTCCTTGAGTTCCGTTGAAGTTTGAGAAGATAAATGGAACCTTGTAGTTTGGAATATCTGTGCAGTATCCACCAGCTTGTTTACCTGGTTTAGCAACTAGATCCATAAGTTCCATTCCAGTCATAACATCTATAAATTCACCAGTTTCTTTTGAAAGTTCGTGGTACATTTTGATAGCTTGGTTAACTATAAATTCTGGATCTCCTATTGGATTTGGATTTCCTTCTTTGAATGAGAATCCCCAGTCATAGTATTTGAAGTCATCCTTAAGTCCGATTCTTTCAGCTTGTTTTTCACGAAGTTTCACTGCAAGAGGAGTGAAGTTCTTGTAGATGTATTCTCTATATCTCTTAACATCTTCAGAATTATAATCTGTTCTATATAGGAATTTGTATTGAAGATCTACATAGTTTTTGTATCCTAGAGCTAGAGCCATTTCGTTTCTAACTTTTACTAAGTCGTCATAGATTTTGTCAAACTCAGCTTCGTTTTCTTCAAAGAATTTAGTAATCGCTTCGTGAGCTTCTTTTCTAGACTTTCTATCTGCAACTTGAGTATAAGGACCCATTTGAGCAAGAGTGTTTGTCTTGCCGTCGAAGTCGATCTTTGCAGAAGCGATAAGTTTGTTGTACTTAGAAACCAAAGCATTTTCCTTTTGCATAAATGGAATAGCTTCTTCCTTCATAACAAGTGAGCATTCAAGGATTTCTAAGTAATGTGGTCCAAAATGTTTTTTCAAATCTTCTAGATGTTTTGAAGAAAGAATAGTTTTATTAGCTTCAACAGCTAGGTTTGAAAAAAGTGGTCCTACTTCATCAAAATATTCGTTTTCCTTTTCGTAAAATTCATCTCTTGTGTCAATTGAATGGCGTACTGAACATAGAGTTGCATTGGTAGCAAAGTCGTCAGAAAGCTTGTTCCATTCATTGATAGTAGTAATTTGTTCTTCTAGAGTTTGATCTTTGAAGTTTTTAAAAAGTTCTTCATAGTTCTTCTTAGATTTTTCAAAGTCAGGTCTAGTGTAAGTCATTTCATTAAATTTCATTCGAATACCTCCAATAAATATATTAACATAAATAAAAAAAATATTAAATGGAAAGGTTTACAAGAATTTAGCTGAATTTTTATAAAAAATTTTTCAAATTAATTGTTTAAAGTATGAATTATAATGGATAAATAGGGTATAATATTACTATAGTAAAAGGAGGAAGATCATGGATAAAGATTTTAATTTTTTTGAAGCGATTTTAAACACAAACAAACAGATGACAGAAAGCTGGCAAGAAACTATAAACAACTTCACAAAGAATATAAACGCACCATTTAATATTTCAAATCCATTTGAAGGATACCAAAAAATGATGAGTTCAATGTCAGGTAGCCCTTTATTTTCTTTTGATGGATCCACATCAGACATCTTTCAAAAGATGAACCAAGGTGCAGAAATATACTACAACATGTACAAGCTTTACAGCGACATTTATGAAAAAAACCTAGAACCTACCAAGGATAATATAGAAAAAGTAATAAAAGAATATATGAATTCCACAACAGAATATATGAACAAATATATTATGCCTTATCTACCAAAAGAAGTACAAGATGTGCTTCAAAAGGCAGAAGATATTGGAACTTCATACCAAAGTTCAATGGATGCAATCTATGGACCATGGAAAGATAATGCAAAGGACTTAGCTGATTCATACGCTAAGGGACTTTTCCAAGATCCAGAAGCATTTATAGAATATTTTGACAAATGGAAAGAAAACTATAAAAATACCTTTGGCAAGATGTTAAATATGCCGATGATGGGTATTTCAAGAAATGCTCAACAAGATAAACTTCAAACATTAGATAGATATATCAAGTACTTGACCTACTCTACAGAACTTTCATTTAAACTTCAAACATTGGTAAAAGAAACCACAGAAAATGTAATCAGAGAATCATTTGAAATTATGAAGACCGAAAAGACTCCTAAGACTTTCGAAGAGTTCTACAATTATTGGAGAGACTCTCTATCCAGAAACTTCGACAGACTATTCTACTCAGATGAATTTTCTAAATTCCTAGGTGGATTCGTAGACTCTGTGCTAAGCCTTAAGATTCAAATGGATAAGGTAATCATAAACGCACTTAAATATTTACCAATCCCAACCAACAAGGACATGGACTCACTTTATAAGACAGTTCACGATCTAAAGGCAGAAGTTAGAAAACAAAGAAGAGAAATCAGAAACTTAACAGATGAGCTAGAAACTCTTAAAAAAGGGAAAAGCAAATAGGAGGATCAAATGAAAAATTTATTTGACATGGGAGTAGGAGAATCACTATTACAGATAATGGGCTCACAAGAAAAGATGGTTAAGGGAATAGAAACTCTAATGAATGTGGACTATTCTGGATACAACCAAACTCCAAAGGAATTAGTATTCCAAATGGACAAGATGAAGCTCTACCACTACAAACCTAGAGTTGAAAATACAACTAAGACTCCACTAATCGTAGTGTATGCTCTTGTAAATAAAGAATATATGATGGATATCCAACCTGATAAATCCATGATGAGAAAACTTCTTGAAGGTGGAATAGATGTATATATAATCGATTGGGGATATCCAACAGCAGATGATAGATACCTAACCTTAGGCGACTACATCAATGGATATATAGATGAAGCAGTTGAATTTGTAAGAAGAGATAGAAATGTAGACAAAGTAAACTTAATGGGTATCTGCCAAGGTGGAACATTCTCATTTATCTACACAGCAACTCACCAAGAAAAGATTAAAAATCTTGTATCACTAGTAACACCAATAGACTTCGATCAAGACGATGGACTTCTATTTAAATGGGGACCACATCTAAATGCAGATAAAATGGTAGAAGCATTTGGAAATGTGCCAGGAGACTTTATGAATGCTGGATTTGTGTTCTTAAAACCATACGATCTTATGATAGATAAGTATATTGGAGTAATAGACACGCTAGATGACGAAGAAAAACTTGCAAACTTCTTAAGAATGGAACAATGGATCTTCGATTCACCGGACCAAGCAGGGGAAGCTTATCGTGAATTCCAAAACGAAATGTATCATAAAAACAGCTTGATAAAAGGAGAATTCTATCTAGAAGGAGAAAAAGTTGATCTTAAGAACGTAACTTGCCCAGTGCTTGCGATGCTTGGTACAAAAGACAACCAAGTGCCACCATCAGCAACTAGACCAATTCCAGAAGCGATAGGCTCAAAAGACTGTGAACTGGTAGAAATAAACACAGGACATATAGGGCTATTCGTAAGTGGTAGAAGTCAAAGGGAAGTAAGTCCAAAGATAATAGAATTTTTAACTAAGAGAGATAAATAAAAAATTAAAAGGAGGTCTGACCTCCTTTTTTTATGCAAATCTAGAAGAGATTTACAAAATTATTCTGTTTAGATTAGATTTGTAAAAAAATAAAACTAGTTTTATTTAATCATAGTAAGAATAGCATTTAAGCCGTAGCCTTCGCCTTCTTCTCTTGCAGAGTGAATCCTAGGATTTCCGAAGGTAAATTCCGGGGATACCTCGATATTTTCTTCTTTTATTCCAAGGGATGTAAGAACTAAATAGTTTGCAAGTTTCATATTTAAATAGTATTTATCCTCTTTCGTTTTAGATTTATTAAATGCAGTTAAAATATGAGGGACCTCATCTGAAATTTTTAAAAATTCGTTGTAAACATCGAGACCAACTTCATAATTTTCCTGTCCGATAGAAGGACCGATATAGGCATGGATATTTTTTATAGAACTACCGAGACTCTCCATAGCTTCGATGGTGGATTTTGAAACTCCTCCAACGGTTCCTCTCCATCCAGAATGGCATGAACCGAGGATTTTCTTGTTAGAATCATAGAAGACGATGGGTGTGCAGTCGGCAAACTTTATAAGGAGAATTTCATTTTTTCTATTTGTAACGATGCCATCTGAATCCATAAAAATTCTTCCGTATACAAATGGTTTATCTTCATCTTTTCCAATTATTCGCACATTTTTTGAATGTGTTTGGAAACAGGAGTAGACTTTTGCATTTAAATTCTCACTTTTAAGAATATTTTTTACATCTAAAGCTACTTTATCACCTACGGTTTTAAATCTAAAATCATAGGGCACCCCATAAATTTTAGAAAATAAATCTTTAAAATATTTTGAACTTGGACCTATATGATCAGAAAATTTCTTGGAATTTTCCACTAAAAAATTACTATCTATATCATTTGATTTTAATATTTTTTCATTTGAATTATCATTTTTCATAATATCACCGAGTTTATTTTATCAAATATTTCATAAGTATTACAATTTAAAAAAATATGTAACATAAACATAATATATATAGACGCCTAGAGTTGATATAATGTATGTAGTTGGAAGTGGTGAGAATATGAAAATGCATAAGAAAATTCTTGTACTACTCCTTTCAGTATGTGTTTTAATACCAAACTTTGCAAGCGCCAAAAGTTTTTTGGATACGAGAGATCACTGGTCAAGGGAATATGTGGATAAATTATCGGACATGGGACTTATCTCTGGTTATGATGGTGGTTATTTCAAACCGGATCAAACTATGTCAAGGGTTGAGTTTTATGCTGTCATTAATCAAATGGCAAACCTTAAAAAAACCTATCCGATTTTCTTCACAGATGTAAACCAAAACGACTGGTACTACAAGGAAGTTCAAAAAGCTGTCAAGGCTGGTTATATCGTACCAACTTCAGGACCGCTAAATCCTAATGCTGATATAACTAGAATTGAAGTTGTGAAGGTACTGGGTTATATGTACAATTTAAAGAAGAAAGCTGCACCAGATTTTAAAGACATACAGAATTTAAGTGAATCTGACAAGGGAAGCCTTGGAGCTTTAGTATCTGTAGGAGCGCTTGGTGGATATCCAGATGGAAATTTCAAACCAGGTGGTGCAGTGTCTAGAGCAGAGATTTCGAGAATACTGATAGGTTTAATTGATAAAGCAGGTCTTCCAGCTGAAAGATCAGTACCAGATAGCAAGATCAAATTTGGAGAAAAAGATCTATATGAGTAAGAGTGCCCAGGCACTCTTTTTCATTTTTTTGTAAAAATTTATTATTATTTTTGAAGTAAATAATTCTAAATGATATAATAAATTTGGAGGACGGTATGGAATATATCAAAGAGAATAAAAAGAGGGTTTTTATAGGAGCTTCTTTTTTCATTGTTTTAATAACACTACTTTTTAATATTGGCAATATTTCAGGATCAAAGATGATGATTAAGGTTAAAACTCCGGGTTTCGTTGAAAATGCCCAAGATTTTCACATAACCTCGTCTACCATTATGATCTTTGATGGAAGCTACTTATATATTACAGATAAGGATGGAGAACTTCTTAGAAAGATAGATAAATCTCAAGAGACATATGTATCTTTCTTCGCAGGTAATTTTGGATTTCTCTACGATGAGGATCTAAAGAAACTTTACAAGTACGGAGAAAACGGGGAGTACCTAGGAAGCATAACTACAAATATTGATGTTTACAATATTGAAGAACAGGGTTCAAAGATAGTGCTTCATTTAAAAGAGGGAAATAGAGAAGAGATATCTATTCTAGATGGACTAACTATTAAAAATGTATACAAGACAGACAACTACATAACATCCATGTATGTGGTAAATGAAAAGAATTATGCTGTATCTGAGATAAGCCCTTATGCACAGGGTTACAAGACCATACTTACAATATCTGATGGTCAAGTTAAAAAGACGGACTATAATCAAGAAGTGGGACTATCACTAAATATAAAAGATAGAAAGGTATTTTTTATAACCGACAAAAACATATACAAGATCACACCGGATAAGATAGACAAAAAAGATATTCCTAATATTTCAGATGTTCTCTATAGAAATTCACATATTTACCTACTTCACAGTGGAATTCTATCAAAATATAATTTAAATCTAGACGAAACTGACAAGATGATAGTAGCAGCAAATGTTACAAGACTTAAAGATGTGGGAGGAAGCATCTATGCCTATGGAGAAAGTGACATAGGTGGAGAAATAGGTACATCCCAAGAGTTTTATACCAGACTTGGTTCGGGTATAGAAAGAATGGAAGTTGGTGGAGTTACCGTAGCCACATTAAAAGATGGCAAGGTAAACATCTACAAAATAGTCTCTTCGCGTACTGTTAACAAGAATACGATGAGAGATATTTCGGGAGAAAATGATTAGGAGGTGAACATGCTATATTATGAACTAGGGGACATAGTAACTTTGAAGAAGCCCCATGCATGTGGAGAAAATGAATGGGAGATTACAAGACTCGGTATAGACATGAAATTAAAATGCCTAAACTGTGAAAGAGTTGTATGGATATCTAGAATCGACTTTGAAAAAAGAGTTAGAAAGATTAAAGTTGACGGAAAATTCATAAGTATAGTTCACCACAAAAAAAACGAGGAGTAAAAAATGGACGTTCAAAAAATTTACGATGCAAAAGAAAGACTAAAAGGTCACATCAAAGAAACACCTGTAGTAAAGGCTCCAAACCTAGGAGATGACATCTACCTAAAGGTTGAAGTGCTTCAAGACACAGGATCATTTAAACTAAGAGGAGCATATAACAAAATTGCAACCTTGACACCAGAAGAAGCGGCTAAGGGAGTTATAGCATGCTCAGCAGGAAACCATGCACAAGGTGTAGCTAAATCTGCGACAGAAAAGGGAATCAAATCTATAATCTGTATGCCGCTACATGCACCTATTTCAAAAGTTGAAGCAACAGAAAATTACGGAGCAGAAGTAGTGCTAGTTCCAGAAACATTTGACGATGCAAAGGCAAAGGCAGAAGAACTAGTAAGAGAAAAAGGATACACATTTATCGCACCATTTGACGATGAAGAAGTAATCGCTGGACAAGGAACCATTGGACTAGAAATAGCTGAGCAACTACCAGGAGTAGACATAGTAGTAGTTCCAATCGGAGGCGGTGGACTAATCTCAGGGGTAGCACAAGCAATCAAAAAAGAATGCCCACATGTAAAGGTAATAGGAGTTCAAACAAAAGCAATCCCATCAATGTACGAATCTAGAAAAGCTGGCAAGATTACAGAAGTAGCTGGCGGATCAACCATAGCAGATGGAATCGCAGTAAAAGTTCCAGGAAAAATTACCTATGAAATAATAAATGAATTCGTAGATGAAATCGTACTAGTAGACGAACAAGAAATTGCAAGTGCAATCCTAACACTACTTGAAAAAGACAAAATCGTAGCAGAAGGAGCAGGAGCAACACCAGTAGCTGCAGTAATGTATGATAAATTCGAACACGCAGGCAAGAATGTATGCTGCGTAGTATCCGGAGGAAACATCGACGTAACCAGAATTCAAAAGGTAATCGACAAAGGATTATTCAAATCAGGAAGAGCTGCAGAATATGACGTAGTACTAAACGACACACCAGGAGAAATGTCAAAACTTACAAAGATACTAGAAGAAGAAAAGACAAATATCTCTCACATAAGACAAAAGATAGAAGCACATTCAGATGCAATAGATGCAGTAATAGTAAACGTAGTAGTAAGCACAAGAAACTTTGAACACCAAAAAGAACTAGAAAGAAAACTTGCTGAACAAGGATACAAATTTACAAAAAAATAAAAATAAATTTAATTAGAGAGAAGATATGGATCACGAGGTTCATATCTTTTTTTTAGGAAAAATAAAGAAGAAATACGGGAATTTATATAATTTTCAATTGATTAAAGAAAGCTATTGTGATAGAATACATATGTTATAGACTAAGATAAAAGATTGGGAGGTCAGTATGCAGACAGTATTATCAATCATCATTCTATTGGTTTCTGTAGTAATAACAATAACAGTAGCATCAATGGAATCTGAACAAGCAGGACTTGGTACTCTAGACGGATCAGTAGAATCCTTATGGGGAGAACACACAGGTCAAAGCAAGAAAGAGAAGTTAAACAAAGTCGTAACTTACTCATCAATAGTATTTATAGTATCTCTACTAGTACTACTAGCAATCCAATAATAAAAAACAGGAGGAATCATAATGAATATTCTAGTAATAGCACCTGTTATAGGGATAGTAGCACTTTTATTTGCATTTATGAAAGCTAGTTTCATTTCTAAGCAAGAAGCTGGAAATGACAGAATGAAAGAAATCTCAGGCTACATCCAAGACGGTGCTATGGCATTTCTTACAAGAGAATACAAAGCACTTGTATTCTTTGTATTGGCACTATTTATAGTTCTATTTATCGGACTAAAAGACATCAAAATTGCAATCTGCTTCTTATGTGGAGCACTTTTCTCAATCCTAGCAGGATATGTAGGAATGAAGGTTGCAACTAAAGCTAACGTTAGAACAGCAAACGCAGCATGGAAATCAGGACTTGGAAAAGCCCTTGACATTGCATTCTCTGGTGGAGTTGTAATGGGAATGTGCGTTGTAGGACTTGGTATCATCGGTATCTCACTAGCATACCTACTAACAGGTAAAGACCCTACAATCGTAACAGGATTTTCACTAGGTGCATCATCAATCGCTCTATTCGGAAGAGTTGGTGGTGGTATCTATACAAAAGCTGCAGACGTAGGAGCAGACTTAGTAGGTAAGGTAGAAGCAGGAATTCCAGAAGACGACCCAAGAAACCCAGCAGTAATAGCAGATAACGTTGGAGATAACGTAGGGGACGTAGCAGGAATGGGAGCAGACCTTTTCGAATCATACGTAGGAGCTCTACTATCAGTAATTACCCTTGGAGCAGTAGCATACCAAGAAAAAGGTGTTGAATTTGGACTTATAATAGCAGCAGTAGGTATCGTTGCATGTATCATCGCAGCGTTCTTCGTAAAAGGAGATAAGAACCCACAAAAAGCACTTAACATGGGAACATATATTGCATCTGTAGTTACAATAGCGGCAGCAGCATTCTTCTCAAATAGAATTTTTGGAGAAATGAAACCATTTATACCAGTTATAATCGGTATCGTTGTAGGACTTATCATCTCTAAATTTACAGAATACTACACTGCAGATTCTTATAAACCAGTTAGAACAATAGCTGAAGAATCAACTACAGGTCACGCAACTAACATCATCTCTGGACTATCAGTAGGTATGATGTCAACAGTTGGACCAATTATAATAATCGCAATTGGAATCATTGCAGCTTATCTAGGAGCAGGTGGACATGGATCAGCAATCCACGGACTATACGGAATCGCTCTTGCAGCAGTAGGTATGCTTTCAACTGCAGGTATGACAATCGCAGTAGACGCATATGGACCAATCGCTGACAACGCTGGTGGTATCGCAGAAATGTGTGAACTTCCAGAAGACGTAAGAGAAATCACAGACTCACTTGACTCTGTAGGTAACACAACAGCAGCAATAGGTAAAGGATTCGCAATAGGATCAGCAGCTTTGACAGCACTAGCACTATTCGTATCATATATAAACGCAACTGGACTAGAAGGAATTGATATTTCTAAACCAGCAGTTATAGCAGCAACATTTATCGGTGGTATGCTTCCATTTGCATTCTCAGCACTTACAATGGCAGCAGTAGGTAACGCAGCTTCATCAATGATTGACGAAGTTAGAAGACAATTCAAAGAAATTCCAGGAATCATGGAAGGAAAAGCAACTCCAGAATATGCAAGATGTGTAGATATTTCTACAACAGCAGCACTTAGAGAAATGATTATCCCAGGACTTATCGCAGTTATAGTTCCTATATTAGTAGGAGTATGCCTAGGACCAGAAGCACTAGGTGGCCTTCAAGCAGGAGCACTAGTAACAGGAGTTCTTATGGCGATATTCATGTCTAACGCAGGTGGAGCATGGGACAACGCAAAGAAATATATTGAAACAGGAGCTCACGGTGGAAAGGGATCTGATGCTCACAAAGCAGCAGTAACCGGAGATACAGTTGGTGACCCATTCAAAGATACTTCAGGACCATCACTAAACATACTAATAAAACTAATCACAGTAGTTTCACTAGTATTTGCACCACTATTCGTTAAGATAGGCGGACTTTTCCTATAAAATAATAAAATCAAGGACTTCGCAAGAGGTCCTTTTTTATTGTTTAAATAATGTAATAAAAATATTTTTAAAGATTCCATGTTAAAATAAAATAAAGTTTTAATATTATTAAAAATTAAAAAAAATTTAGAACGAAATTCACACAAATAAAAAATAAAATTTAATTTGACAAAAAATATTAAAAAAATCGTCTAAACACTTGAAACTATGTACTTCATATGATATTATAATTAACTGTAACCGCTCTAAGTAGGTTTTTAAGTAATACACCTGCACAGGCGAGTCTTAAATATTTAAGGAGGTGCTACAATGTACGCAGTAATTGAAACAGGCGGAAAGCAATACCAAGTTAAAGTTGGTGACAAAGTTAAAGTTGAAAAACTAAATGTCGAAGAAGGAGACTTGGTTACTTTCGATAGAGTTCTAGCAATAGGTGGAGAAGAGATTAAAATCGGTACTCCAGTGGTTTCCGGAGCTAAAGTTGAAGCAAAAGTTCTAGCTAACGGAAAAGGAAAAAAAGTAATCACATACAAATACAAAGCTAAGAAAAACGAAAGAACTAAAAAAGGCCATCGTCAACCATTCACATTAGTGGAAATCACTAATATCGCATAATGACAAAGGTCAGTATTTATACGAAAGACAATGTAACTTTCGGATTTGAATCGAAGGATCACGCTACTGGGATAGACGAATACGAAGAAATAGTTTGTAACGGAGTTTCTGCTCTGACACAGACACTGTATTTTTCCCTATTAGAAGTATGTGGACTTGATGAAAATAAAATATACGACTATCAAGAAGATGGATATTTAAAAGTAATGATAGAGGATGACGCTTACTTAAGAGAAGATGTTAAAACACTATTCTCTTCGATGGAGCTGGGACTTAGGCTCATTAGTAAGCAATTTCCAATTAACCTAGAAGTAATTAAACTGGAGGTGCAAAATGATTAGATTTGATCTTAGACTTTTTTCATCTAAAAAAGGAGCCGGTTCTTCAAAGAACGGTAGAGACTCTGAAGCAAAGAGACTTGGAGTTAAAAAAGGTGATGGACAATTTGTACTAGCTGGAAACATCATAGTTAGACAAAGAGGAACCAAGATTCACCCAGGTCACAATGTTATGAGAGGAAAAGATGACACTTTATTTGCTACAGAAGAAGGAATACTTAGATTCGAAACTCGTGGCAGAGGGATGAAAAAATACGCAAGTGTTTATAAAATAGAAGCATAGTTAAGTCGCACAAGTTGCGACTTTTTTTAAATTTAGAGATTTTAAAAATTTTTTAAAATTTCATAAAATGATCATGTGATATAATATTTTGGAGGTTAATATGTTTATAGATAAAGCACATATCAATGTCCAAGCCGGCAAAGGTGGAGATGGAGCTGTTGCATGGAGAAGAGAAAAATTCGAACCAGCAGGTGGTCCACATGGCGGAGATGGTGGTAGAGGTGGCAGTGTAATTATAAAGACTGACACAGGTATACACACCTTGATGGACTTTAGATACAAAAGAAAATACAAAGCTCCAAATGGTGAAAATGGCATGAGTAAACTAAAATACGGTGCAAAGGGTGAAGATATCATCCTAAAAGTACCGGTGGGAACTCTTGTTAAGGACGAAGAATCCGGCGGAGTAATAGTCGATTTAAATAAGCCAAATATGGAATATATAATCGCAAAAGGCGGCAGAGGCGGTAGAGGAAATGCAAAGTTTAAAAACTCTACGAGACAGGCGCCATCTTTTGCGGAAGCTGGCAACTTAGGTGAAAATAGAGATATTGTTCTAGAACTTAAGATGCTTGCGGATGTTGGATTAGTTGGTTTTCCAAACGTGGGTAAATCTACGCTTTTATCAGTGGTTTCAAATGCGAGACCAAAGATTGCCAACTATCACTTCACAACCCTTGAACCAAACCTCGGAGTGGTAAGCCTTGGTCCAGAAGAAAGTTTTGTCCTTGCAGACATACCTGGACTTATTGAAGGTGCATCTGAAGGAATCGGACTTGGGGACGAATTTTTACGTCATATTGAAAGAACCAAGGTTTTGATCCATGTTATAGACGCATCTGGATCTGAAGGAAGAGATCCAATCTCTGATTTCTACAAGATAATGGATGAATTAAAAGGCTATAACGAAAAACTTATGGAAAAACCTATGGTAATCTTTATGAACAAAATGGATATTCCTGGTTCTGAAGAAGGTCTTAAAAAGGTGACTGAAGAACTAGGAGATAAGTACGAAATATTTTCAGGTTCTGTTGCAACTACAAAGAATGTAGACAAACTTATGAAGTATGTACTACATCTTGTAAACACTACAGAACTAGAAGAAGAAACCTATGATATAGAATACGTTCTTCCAGAAAGAGAAGAAGGAATAAAGGTATATGTAAATAGCTACGGTGAATACACTGTTGATGGACCTTATATAGATAAACTTCTTCGCTCAACCAATTTTGACGACAGAGATTCAGTGAGATATTTCCAAGAAAATCTTTCAAAGAATGGAGTCATCGACAAGCTTCGTGAACTTGGAGCAACCGATGATGACACTGTAATCATAGGCGGATTCGAATTCGAATTTTTTAAGTGAGGTAGTATGATTAATTCAAAACAGAGAGCTTATCTAAAGAGCCTAGCCCACGATTTAAAGCCACTTATCCAGGTTGGCAAGAGTGGGATAACAGAAGGTTTACTTTCTCAAATAGACGCGTCTTTAGAGAGCCATGAACTTATAAAAATAACATTTTTACAAAACTCTCCTGTAGAAGGAAAAGAAGTAGTAGATGAAATAATCGAAGCTACTGGAGCTGATTTTGTAAATTTAATAGGGAAAAAACTAACTCTTTATAGAGAATCAAAGGAAAATAAAAAGATAGAGCTATGAAGATAGGAATTATGGGCGGCACTATGAATCCTATTCACTTGGCACATCTTATGATAGCTGAGCATATTAAGGAGGATTTTAATCTGGATAAGATATACTTTATCCCGACGGGAGATCCTCCTCATAAGAAATTAGAAGTTTCAAGCGAAAAAAGATATGAAATGACAGTAATTGCAACTTCTGACAATAGGGATTTTGAAGTGCTAGATATTGAATCCAAGAGGGAAGGCAAATCTTTTACCGTTGATACGATGACTGAACTTTCCAAAACCAAAGATGAATATTATTTTATAATCGGAACAGATACATTGTTCCTGCTTAGGTCTTGGAAAAATTTTGAAAAGATTTCAAAACTAACAAGATTTATCGTTGCAACTAGACCCGATTACGATGACGATTTAAAGATTTCTGAAGAAATAGATAGCTTAAAGAAGGATTTTGGGTTAAAAATATATTTAGCAAGCATACCTAGGTACGAAATTTCCTCTACTGACATAAGAAATAGAGTAAAAGAAGGTAGAAGCATAAAGTACCTGGTACCAGATGATGTTATTTCATATATAGAAAAGGAAGGTCTCTATGATTAGTATCGAACTAATTAAGGAAGATTTAAGGAAAAATTTAAAAAAATCTAGGTACGAACACTCTCTACAAGTTGCAAATACAGCAAAGAGGCTTGCCAAGGTCTACAATGTAGATGAGGACAAGGCATATTTAGCAGGACTTATACACGACTGTGCAAAGTATGCGAAGGGAGAGGAATACGCAGCAAAACTATACAATGTTAAGCTTCCTAAGAAGTATCTTGAAAATAATAAATTGATCCACACCTATGTAGGACCTATAAAAGCAAGAGTCGATTATAAGATTGAAGACGAAGAGATTCTAGATGCCATAGCAGCCCATACAACTGGCAGAATTCCTATGACTATGCTCGATATGATTATCTTCATCTCTGACTATATAGAGCCTAGCAGGGCGTTTAAAGGAGTAGATGAAGTAAGACATATGGCTTACGAAGATATAGTGCTTGCATCTATCATGAAACTGGACATGAACATTGAATTTTTGATTAAACAGAGAGCATCTATAGATATTTCCACTATAGAAACTAGAAATTATTTATTGGAGAAGAGAAATGGCTAAATTTTTCAAAGCATTTTTTATAACCCTACTACTAGTCATAATAATAGCAGCAGGAATGCTCGTATTTACAGTTTCAAAACTGGGAGCAGACAATCCTTCAGATATACTAGAAGGCCTTAAGGCAAGTAATGACAATATAACATTTTTACTTATGGGTGCAGACAAACTAGATATAAATAGCAAGAAGAGTTCTAGATCTGACACCATGATACTTTTTAATTTTAACTACAAAACTGATAAAATAAGCTTGATATCCATACCAAGAGACTCAAGAGTAAGCATAGATGGAAAGAGAAACAAAGAAAAATTAAACCATTCCTTCAGCTATGGAGGTCCAGAACTTACCCTTAAGACTGTAAATGAAATGCTTGGAACAAATATTCCTTACTACTTGGCAATTGACTACGACTTCGTAAAAGATTCAGTAGATTCGGTAGGAGGAGTGGAAATAGATGTTCCAATGGATATGCAGTACACCGATGAATGGGATGAACCACCACTAGTAATAGATCTTAAACAGGGACTTCAAACTCTAGATGGAAATAAAGCCATCGGATTTTTGAGATTTAGACATGGATACAAGGATGCGGACCTAGGAAGAGTAGGAGCGCAAAGAGAATTTGTAACAAGTTTTATTCATACACTTAAGACTCCAAGGGGAATCTTAGGAGTACCAAAAATTTTAAATTCTTATAAACTTCATACAAAAACAAATATTCCTTTTGAAAACTTGGTTGAAATGGGTAAAAATATAACAAGATGTGATTTAAGCAATATTGAAACCATGACATTGCCAGGAAATCCAAAATACATTAATAGAATTTCCTACTTTATTTACGACAAAGAAAAGAGTAGAGAACTTGTAAGAAGTTTGGGGATTGAATAAGGAGGTACTATGGATACTAATAAGAAGTTAGAAATAATTAAGAAATCTTGCGAAGATAAACTTGGAATAGATATAAAAATTTTAGATATAAAGAGGCTTTCAAGCGTTGCCGATTACTTTGTAATAGTAAGCGGGAATTCTTCTAACCAAGTGAGAGCTCTTGCCGATGAAATCGAAGATAAAATGGCAGAAGCAAAAGAATTTGTCAATAATAAAGAAGGACAAAACTCCATGAGGTGGATACTTCTTGATTATGGTGATATAATAGTACATGTATTCCACAGAGATGAAAGAGAGTACTATAATTTGGAAAGACTTTGGGATGATGAAAATCAAAAGGAGGAAAAATAATGGAAGTACTACACACTGACAAAGCTCCAGCAGCAGTTGGACCTTATTCACAAGCAATTAAAGCAAATGGAATGATTTTTACATCAGGACAAATACCACTATGCCCTGCAACAGGAGAATTAGTTACAGAAACTATTGAAAAAGCTGCAGAAAGATCACTTGAAAACAACAAGGCAATTCTTGAAAATGCAGGTTCATCACTAGATAAAGTAATTAAAGTTGCAATATTCTTAGCAGATATCAACGATTTTGCAAAAGTAAACGAAGTATACGGAAGATACTTCTCAGATCATAAACCAGCAAGATCATGCGTTCAAGTGGCTGCACTACCAAAGGGAGCACCAATTGAAATAGAAATGATAGCATTAGCTTAAAAAATTGTCCCGAGATTATCTCGGGATTTTTTTATAATATTTAAAATTCTTGACAAATTTGCAAAAAAAGTATAAAATATTATAGCGCTTTTGAGGTGATAATATGATTTTAAATGTAAAGAATTTCCTTGAATCTCCGGATAAAACCTGGGAAATTAAAGGATTTCTTGAAGAAAATGAAAGCGACTATGTACTTGACGGAATAGATATAGAATTTCCAATAGAGTATAGAGGAGTATTATATAACTTAAATCCAGAAATTAAGCTTGATTTATACATGAAATATAAGTATAATACTTCTTGTGACAGATGTCTAAAGAAATTGCAAAAGGACGTAGAGTCATTCGTATGTTGCTATTTTATAAAAGATTTAGGTAACTTAGAAGATTACGACGATGCAATGACTGAATATTTTGAACTAAAAGCAGATGGGATCGATCTTTCAGACATAATCATATCCCAAGTCATCTCAGATACAAATAATAAACATCTTTGTAGTGAGAATTGTAAAGGACTATGTCCAAAATGCGGAAAGGATCTAAACGAAGGTCCTTGTGATTGTGAACATGAAAGGGAAATTGACCCTAGATTTGAGGGATTACTAAATCTCTTTAATGAGGAGGTGTAAGAATGGCTGTACCAAAGAGGAAAACATCAAAACAAAGAAGAAATAAGAGAAGAGCTTCAAGCTATAGATTAAACAAAGCTACAGTTGTAGAATGCCCTAACTGCCATGAGGCTAAGCTTCCACACAGAGTGTGCCCAAGCTGCGGATTTTACAATGGAAAAGAAGTTATTGCAATGGACTAAGTGCCACAGCTTATAAAATAAGCGCATGTGGCGCTTTTTTTATTTTTAATTACATAGAAATGATTTAAAAACAGTTGATTTTAAGATAAAAATTTAGAGATAAAATATAAAATAAGAATGCATTTTAAAGGCCATTCTGATATATTATATGTAAAGAAAACTATAAAAAATATTTAATATATATTTGAGAAATTTTTAGATTTTAAGAAAAAATTTAAATTTTTCTAACAAAAGGAGATAAAAATGTTTGGTGCACATGTTGTTTTAGTAAATGATTCATCATTTAATAGTGATGAAAAAGATATGACTGGACCAAAGGTCATAGAAATTTTAGAAAAAAACGGATTTAACGTAATAGGCAAATCAAAAGTAAGCGATGAGAGATACAAAATTGAAGACGAACTCATAAGACTTGCTGCAGAAAAAGAAATAAAACTTATAGTGACAGCAGGAGGAACAGGCTGTGCTATTAGAGACAACACTCCAGAGGCTACATTAAATGTCTGCGAAAGAATAGTGCCAGGACTATCAGAAGAGATGAGAAGATGCTCCGCCTTAAAAGTTAGAAATGCAATTCTATCAAGAGGAGTATGCGGAATTAGACACGGAACACTAATTATAAATCTTCCAGGCAATCCAGATGCAGCAGAGGAAAATCTTGGGTTTATAATTGATCTACTACCATATGCTTTAGAAATCATGTCTGAAGAAAAGATAGATTGTTCAAAAACAGGAACTCAAAGACACAGAAGATAATTAATAATTGATTAAGTTGGTGATATTATGAAGTCCATGACTGGCTACGGAATGGCGCTTGTAAAGAGCGAAAATTATATGACAAAGGTGGAAGTGAAATCTGTAAACTCCAGGTACTTAGAATTAAACTTAAGAGTTCCAAAGGATTTTATGTCCATTGAAGACAAGATTAGACAGGAAGTAAAATCAAAATTAAAAAGAGGAAAAGTAGACCTATATCTAAGCTATGATGTTCAAAACCCAGATCTTCAAGAGTTATCTATAAACAAAGATCTTGCTAAGGCTTACTATCGAGACATGGAGGACCTTAGAAATACTTTGGAAATCGAAGAAAAGATAACTTTAAAAGACATAGTACTTTTAGAAGGAGTCTTGAAGAAATCTAGCACAAACGAAACTGACAAAGAACTTTTAAACCAGGTACTACAAACTGTAAGAGTTGCAGTAGAAAATCTGGATGAGATGAGAATAGCTGAAGGAGAAAATCTAAAAGAAGATCTAAAAACAAAAGTTGTAAATATAGAAGAAATCGTAGAAGAAATAAAACTTCTCTCTCCAAAAGTCATAGAAGAAAACGAAAAAAAATTAACTGAAAATATATATGAGAGATTAAAAGAGGAAGATTTAGACCTTCCAAGGCTTACGACAGAGCTTGCAATTATGGCGGATAAACTATCAATTGACGAAGAAATTACGCGTCTAACCTCCCACATTTCTCAATTTAATGATATAATAAAGGATACAGATTCAGTAGGAAGAAAAATAGATTTCTTACTACAAGAATTCAACAGAGAAGCAAATACAATTGGTTCAAAGACCACAAGTAGTGAAATTTTGAAACTTGTGGTGAATCTTAAAAGCGAAATCGAAAAACTAAGAGAACAGATTCAAAATATTGAATAGGAGGCAACATGTCAAAAGGCTTTTTAATGGTGCTAAGTGGACCTTCCGGAAGTGGAAAGGGAACAGTAAGTGCCGCACTTATGAAAAAAAATAAAGAAATTGTATTTTCCACATCGGTAACCACTAGGACACCTAGACCAGGAGAAGTAAATGGTGAGAACTATTTCTTTGTATCGGTGGATGAATTTGAAAACATGGTGCAAAACGACGGCCTTTTGGAATATGCTTTTGTTCATACGAATTATTATGGAACACCAAAGGAATTTGTCTTTAACGAAATAGAAAAAGGCGAGATAGTCCTTTTGGAAATAGATGTTCAAGGAGCGCTCCAAATCAAGAAGCGCTATAAAGAAGCTGTATTTATATTCCTTCTACCACCATCCATGTCAGAACTTAAACAGAGACTTATAAATAGAGATACAGAAACCGAAGAAGAGATAAATACCAGATTTTCAAACGCCTACAAGGAGCTTGACTTCGTCGGGGAATATGACTTCTTCGTGGTAAATAATACGGTGGATCAAGCGGTGCAAGATATAGAACATATAATTGCAGCAGAAAAACTTAGAACAAAGAGATTTAAAAGTATAAAAGCAGAAGTGTTAGAAAGAGGTAATGACGATGATAATACCATCCTTTGAAGAAATAAAAAAAGTAACAGACTCTAGATATAAACTAGTTATGCTTGTTTCAAAGCGTGCTAGAAAGATCGTAGACGGAAACGAACCACTTGAAGAAACAGAACTACAAAAACCTGTAAGTATCGCCCTTGATGAAGTTGTAAAAGGTGATATAGTTTACGGACCAACTATGACTGACGACAAATACGACGAATATATCGAAGAACAAAAAAATGAAAAGCTAAATATACTAAAAGCAGAAATGTTAAAAGAAATCAAGCTAGATACAGTAGAAGAGACTGAAGCTATAGAAGACGTAGAGGAAGAATAATAAAATATTTTCTAATTGGATTTAAAGTAGGATTGTTCCTACTTTTTTTATAGGGAGAAACAATGTATATCAAGGTATTTATCGATAAGAGTGCATCCAGTTTCGATACACTTTACACATATAGAACAAATGAATATGTAGAACCTGGATGTAGGGTAGTAGTTCCCTTTGGAAGAGGAAATAGAACGGCGATAGGACTTGTACTCTATAATTTAGAAGAGAGTGACGTAGAAAAGACAAAGGACATCTTAGAGGTCATAGATGAAGAACCGATCATCGATGAAAAATTAATTGAACTAGGACTATTCTTAAAGAAAAGGTACCTAAGAGGATATTTTAAATCATTTCAACCGATACTCCCGCCGGGAGATATTAAGAGCATAGAAGTATACGCAGAAAGTAACTCTAATGAAGTCCCAAAAGAAATATTAAATAAAGACATAAAGACTCTAAGAGAAGAAGACAGAAAAGTTTTAAAAGCATATAAAGAAAAATGTCTAATAAGTTTAAAATACAAAGTAAGAAGCGATGTAAAAGAAAAGTTTGTAACTATTTACAGATTAAGTGACGATTACCTTGACCTGCTTTTTAACAAGAAAATATCCACCCAAGGAAAATATGTAATAGAATATCTTTCAAAAAATGGGGATAGCGAACTAAAAGATATTTTAGAAGCTCTATCCATCTCCAACTCTCCCGTTAACACCCTAGTAAAACAAAAAATAGTCACAACCTATGAAAAGAAAGAAACTAGAGATCCTTACGGAGAAGAATATAAAACTATAAGGCATCCTTTAAATGAAGAACAACTAAATGCCCTTAACGGAATTTTAAATTCTGATAAAACTGTAAACCTTCTTCACGGCAAGACCGGATCAGGCAAGACAGAAGTATATCTAAAACTTGCAGAAGATGTAATTGAAAAGGGTGGACAGGTGTGCATGCTAGTTCCGGAAATTGGGCTCACGCCACAGATGATTGAGAGATTTAGAGGAAGATTTCCTGGTAGAGTTTCCATTTTGCATTCTAGATTATCCTTGGGAGAGAGATTTGACCAGTACCTAAAGATAAAGAATGATGAAGTAGACATAGTAGTGGGAGCGAGATCTGCAGTCTTTGCTCCATTTAAAAATTTGAAGATGGTAATCATAGACGAAGAACATGATAATTCCTATAATTTTACCAGTCAAAACGCCTATGACACATTAGAAGTTGCAAAATTTAGGATGGAAGGCATCGGAAAAGTAGTCCTTGGATCTGCAACTCCAAAGGTAAACTCCTACTACAAGGCAGAAAAAGGTGAATACGGCCTTTTTAAACTTAAAAATAGAGCGGTAAAGGGAGCACTACTTCCTAAGGTTCACATTGCAGATATGAGATCTGAACTAATTAGAGGAAACACCAGCATCTTCAGTGGAATATTAAAAGAAAAATTAGATGAAACTATAAAAAATAAAAATCAAGCAATTCTATTTTTAAATAGAAGAGGATTTTCAAACTTCGTAAGCTGTAGATCCTGTGGAGAAGTTATAAAATGTGACAACTGTGACATCTCCATGACCTACCACAAGGACATGAATATACTTCGTTGCCATTACTGCGGAGCGACGAAGAAAATGGTGACCACATGTCCAAACTGTGGATCAAGCTTTATAAAGAGATTCGGAGTAGGCACTCAACAGGTCGAAGCAGAAGTGAAAAAATACTATCCAGAAGCAAAAGTCTTTAGGATGGACAGGGACACCATGGGTAGAAAAGATTCCTACGACAAGATGTATGAAAACATGAAGTCTGGAAATATCGATATATTAATCGGCACCCAGATGATTTCAAAAGGTTTCGACTTTGAAAATGTAACCTTAGTAGGAATCATTGCAGCAGATATGAGTCTTTACGTTTCGGACTACAGGGCAAATGAAACCACATTCCAACTCATCACCCAGGTGAGTGGAAGGGCAGGAAGGGGAGCCATAGAAGGCAGCTGCGTAATACAGACCTACACTCCAGACAATTACAGCATAACCCATGCGGCGAGAAGTGACTATGAAGGATTCTACAAAGACGAACTCTATGTGAGAGAAAAGATGGAGTACCCACCATTTGAAGAATTAATTTCTGTGGTTTTCACATCCAATAAAGAAGAAGGGCTCAAGAGTTTTGCAGAAGACTTTTTAGAAGTTTTAACTTATAAATGTCAAGACATGATTAAATATTCTCAAGTAACCACTATGCCAAAGATAAAAAATGTATATAAGGTGAGATTTATGTTAAAAGTCATGCCACAGAGAAGAAATGAGTTATTAACTGTGTTAGAATGGGTAAAAGAGAATATGAAGAATAATAGAATAGAAGTATTTATAGAATTTTGAGGTGAATATGGCAATTAGAAATATAAGGACAGATGAAGATCCGATACTTAGAAAAATTTCAAAAGAAGTTAATGATATAAATGACAGAATGAAGACCCTAATTAGTGACATGTTTGAAACTATGGACTACTCTAATGGAGTAGGTCTTGCGGCTCCACAGGTAGGTATTCTTAGAAGAATAATAACTGTAGATGACCAAGACGGACTTAGAGGAGCATTTATAAATCCTAAAATTATCGAAAAAGATGGGGAACAAGTAGGTCCAGAAGGATGTCTTAGTGTTCCTGGAAAACAGGGAACTGTAAATAGGGCAAACCATATTGTAGTGACCTACATGGACGAAAATGGAGAAGAAAAAACTTTGGAAGCTGAGGGATTCACTGCAAGAATTTTTCAACACGAAATTGATCATTTAAATGGAATACTCTACACCGATCTTGCTACAGAAATCCATAGTATTCAAGATGAAGATGATGAGGTGGAAGAGTGAGAATAATTTACATGGGAACACCTGAATTTGCGGTTAAACCATTTGAAAAACTAGCGGACAATTTTGAAGTAGTCTTAGCGGTTACTAATGAGGATAAAAGTTCAGGAAGAGGCAAAAAAATTACAATGCCTCCAGTTAAAAAGGCTGCTTTAGAAAGAAATATAGAAGTCTTTCAACCCAAAAATGTAAATTCTTCAGACTCAATAGAATATTTAAAATCATTTAACGCAGATCTAGTAGTAGTATGCGCCTATGGAAAGATTTTAAGAGATGGAATTTTAAATTTAACCGGAGATAATCCTGTGAATATTCACGCTTCTATCCTTCCAAAACTAAGAGGGGCAGCTCCGATTAACTTCGCAATCATAAATGGTGATAAGGAAGCGGGAGTATCCATAATGAAAGTGGAAGAAGGACTAGACACAGGGGACTACTCTCTAGTTGGAAGGACTGAAATCGGAAAGAAGAATGTGGAAGAACTAGAAGAGGAACTTTCAGAAATGGGAGCAGAATTAATAGTTGAGTTTGTAAATAGATTTAGAGATGGAAATCTAAATTGGACAAAGCAAAATGACGAGGAGTCCACCTACGCTCCAAAGATTTCAAAAGATTTTGGATACTTAGATTTTACATCTATGGATAAAAATTACATCGAAAGACTCTCAAGAGGGCTTACAAAGAAGAATGGGATTTCAATCCTCTATGATGAAAATAGAATAAAACTCGATGAAATAGAAGTTTCTGACGGAAAAGGAGAGCCGGGAGAAGTTTTAGAATCTAGTAGTTATATAGAAATTGCTACAAAGGACGGCTCTATAAAGGCACATAGACTTCAATGGCCTGGCAAGAAAATGATGGATGCAGAAGATTTTTTCAGAGGTAGAAAGATAGAAAAAGGAAGTATAATAGGAGGCTAAAAATGTTTGGACAAACAGGTGGAGCATATTTAGGATATTATTCCTACATGGTATACGTACTACCAGGACTTATCCTTGCTCTTTACGCCCAATCAAAGATAACTAGAAATTACGCGAAATATTCTAAGATCAGAAATTCCCGTTCACTAACTGGGGCAGAAGTCGCAAGAATAATCCTCGATAGAAATGGACTTAGCGATGTAACCATAAGAAGAATTAACGGAACACTTACGGACCACTATGATCCTAGGGACAAATCACTTTCCCTTTCACAGAATGTTTATGACGGTGAGTCCATCGCATCTGCAGCAGTTGCAGCCCACGAAGTAGGTCATGCGATTCAAGATAAGGAAAGTTATAGACCGCTTGTTTTAAGACAGACATTGGCTCCAGCAGCACAGATAGGTTCAAACTTTGCAATAACACTAGTAATACTTGGAATGTTTGTGAGTGAAATACTTATAAATGTTGGGATAGCTATGTTTGTAGTTGCGGTTCTATTTACAATCATCACACTTCCAGTAGAAGTGGATGCATCAAGGAGAGCGAAACTTCAGCTTGCAGATAATATAATGACAGAGCAAGAACTAGATGGGGCAAGGGACGTGCTATCAGCGGCAGCTCTAACCTATTTAGCATCTATGATAACTGCAATAGGTAACCTACTTAGGATACTTTCAATTGCAAGATCAAGAAGGGATTAGTATGTCAGTTAGAAGAGAAGCACTGCAGATACTCAAAAATGTATCTAGCGGTGCATTTTTATCAGAAGAATTAAATAAAAGTAGGAGCGAAAATATTGCTCTTCTTAGAAATATAACCACAGGAAGTCTTAGAAATAAAACTTATCTCGACTATCTTATAAAAAAGAACTCCAAGATTAGGTTCAAGAAGATCCACGAAGATATTAGAATAATACTTGAAATGAGTCTATATCAATATATATTTTTAGATGGAATACCGGATTACACAATAGTAGATGAGGCGGTTAAACTTACAAAGAAGGTTTCCCACAAGGGAAGTGTCGGATTTGTAAACGGACTTCTTAGAAATTTTATGAGAACAAAAGATTTTGAAGTGGAATTAAAGGGAAAAGACTACTACTTGACCAGGTACTCTGTCCCAGAAAAATACTTTGACTACTTAGAAAAAAATTATTCAAAAGATAAATTAGAAGAGATACTCAAACTAAATAATACAGATGACAACTTCACCATAAGGGCAAACTTCACAAAATTAACAAGAGACGAACTTATAAAATCTCTAGGCGTAAAATATAATGTAAGAAAAGATATGCTGACAAAATCTGGAATTATTGTTGAAGATCCGAAGGATATCTTTAAAACAGATGAATTTAAAAATGGGGATTTCTATGTGCAAGATTCCGGGTCAATTTTAATTTCTGAGCTTCTAAATCCAAAAGAGGACAGTTTGGTTTTGGATATGTGCGCAAATCCTGGAGGTAAGACCACTCATCTCTTAGAAATATTAAATAAAACTGGAAGAGTAGTAGCCTGGGACATAAAGGACATGGTGGAGCTTAGAGAAAATGCAAAGAGGTTAGGGCTTTCTAATTTAGAAATTGAAAATAGAGATGCTACAATTTACGACGAAAAATATAATGAAAAGTTTGACTATGTGCTTTTAGATGCACCATGTTCAGCCATTGGACTTATTAGAAGGCATCCAGAGATAAGGTACAAAGAAGTAGATTTAGAAAGCATAACTTGTGTTCAAGAAAAACTATTAGATAACGCAGGCAAATATTTAAAACCAGGTGGACTTCTCATGTATTCAACCTGTTCAGTATTAGAAGAAGAAAACGAAAATATAGTAGATAAATTTTTAGAAAAAAATAGAGATTTTGAAAAGATAAAGACCTTTGGAAAGGATACATTTAAGACTGATGCTACAATGGAAGCAGATGGATTTTCCATAAGTCTTTTGAGGAGGATTTAATGTTTATAAACGATTTGACTTTTGAAGAAATGAAGTCCTATATCGAAGAAATTGGAGAGAAAAAGTTCAGAGCACAGCAACTTTTTACCTTCTTCAACAAAAATAAAAAATGGGATTTGAATAGTTCTTCAAACCTTCCAAAAGATTTAAAAAGTCTTCCTGTAAGAGAGATAAAGATATTCGAGGAGTACCATTCCAAAATCGATGAAACCGTTAAATTTTTATTTGAGTTAAACGATGGCAATTTAATCGAAGGGGTACTTCTTAAATATGAACACGGTTATTCCCAGTGTATCTCAACACAGGTTGGATGCAGGATGGGCTGTTCATTTTGCGCTTCTACAAAAGGTGGACGTATAAGAAATCTAACTCCATCGGAAATGGCAGGACAGATTTATTTAGTTGAAAATAAACTTGGAATAAATATTTCAAATATTGTACTTATGGGAAGTGGAGAACCTCTAGATAATTATGAAAATGTAATTAAATTCTTTGACATCATCCACGATGAAAATGGAAAAAATCTAAGCAACAGATCCATCACCATCTCTAGTTGTGGAATAGTTCCAAGGATATATGATTTAGAAAAGTTAAAGAAACCGATAAATCTTGCAATCTCACTTCACAGTCCTTTTGACGAGGATAGAAAAAAGATAATGCCGATTACAAATAGATATTCCATAGAAGAAGTGCTTTCTGCTTCAAAATATTATAGTGAAGGGACAGGCACGAGAATAACCCTTGAATATACTCTTATAAAAGATGTAAACGATAGAGAAATCGATGCAGATGAACTAATAAGAATTACAAAAGATATAAAAGTACACGTGAATCTTATTCCACTAAATCCAATTAAAGAGTATAATAAAGGAAAGACATCACCAAAAGGTGCAAAGAAATTTCAAAATATGCTTTTAAAAGGTGGTATTAATGCTACAATAAGAAGAGAGCTTGGATCAGATATTTCTGCATCTTGTGGCCAGCTTAGAAGAAAGAGGTTGGAAAATGAAAATAGCAAAGCGAACTGATAAGGGATTGGTAAGGGCAAACAACGAAGACTACTTATATGCGAACTCTGAACTTAACCTCTTCATCTTATGCGATGGGATGGGAGGTCATTTAGCAGGAGAGACTGCAAGCAAGACTGCCGTCCTAGAAATAAGCGAATATTTTAAAGATTTAAAAATAGAAAGTAGCGAGGAAATTGAGAAGGCTATGATAGAAGCAATAGAAAAAGCCAACTCAAAAATACTAAAATTATCTTCGGAAAATGAAAAATACTCAGGTATGGGCACCACCCTATCACTATGTCTTGTTTACGAAGATAATCTATACTACGCAAATATAGGTGACTCCAGAATTTACGAAATGGACAAGGAAGGTTTAAGACTTTTGACAAGAGATGACACCTATGTAAACTACCTTCTCGATATGGGAGAAATATCGGAAGAAGAAGCAAAAAATCATCCAAACAAAAATGTCTTGACTCAAGCATTAGGCACAGAATCAAAACTTAAAAAGAAGAATGTTTTTGTAAGTCCAACGAAGGACAAAATATTTCTTATGACTTCTGATGGACTAACCAACATGGTTACAAATAACAAAATAGAAGAGATATTAAAGAATGAAGATCTCGAAGCTGCCGCAGACGAACTTTTAAAAGAAGCACTGGATAATGGCGGAGTCGATAATATAACCTTTATAATATTTACAAGTAGGTGTTAAGAATGATAGGAAAAGTTTTAGGAACTAGATACGAAATTTTAGAAAAAATTGGCACCGGTGGTATGGGCGACGTTTATAAAGCTCATGATAGAAGACTCGACAGAATAGTCGCAATCAAAATATTAAAAGCACAGTACAATGACGAAACCGGTTTTATAAAGAAATTTAAGAGAGAATCACTTGCTGCTGCATCAATTTCACATCCGAGCATAGTAAGTATTTACGATGTTGGAACAGAAGATCTAGCAGGTTTAAAAGTACATTACATCGTAATGGAATATATAGAAGGCAGAACATTAAAAGAAGTTATCAAAGAAGAAGGTCGTATCCCAGAAAAGAGAGCGCTTAACTACGCAATTCAAATCTTGGATGCACTTAAGGTTGCCCATTCAAAGGGAATAGTTCATAGAGATATCAAAAGTCCGAACATCATGATTACCCACGATGACAGGGTAAAGGTAACTGACTTTGGAATCGCAAGAATCGCCGACAACACAACTGTAACTGCAACCAATGCTATTATGGGATCTGTTCATTACTTCTCACCAGAACAAGCAAGGGGAGTAAAGGTAGACAATAGATCAGATATCTATTCTTTGGGGATAGTTCTATATGAAATGCTTACTGGCAAACTTCCATTCGATGCGGAAAATCCTGTTTCAGTTGCACTGATGCAAGTTCAATCCAAGATGCCTAAACCATCAGATACTTATTCAGACATAAGTGAAGACGCAGACATATTGGTAGAAAAACTCACCATGAAAAATCCTGATGACAGATTCAAAGATGCGTCTGCTGCAATAAAAGCGATTAAGGGAATACTCTTAGGTAGAGGCATTAGTATTACAGAAAAGGAAGTAGATCCTCCTGTAAGCAGAAACAAAAAAGTAATAAGAAGAGATGATTCAGATCATTCTCCTTATAGCAATATAGCTTTAAATAACGAAGAAAACTTCAAGAAAAAAAGACAGAAACCAAAGAAAAATTCTACTGGACCACTTCTACTAGGAGTGCTTGCGGCGCTACTAACCGTTGCACTACTTGTATTTATAGTTCCAAAAGTTATGTCAAGTAGAAGTGACGACAAACCAAAGGTACAAGAAACAGAAGTTACAGAATTTGAAGCACCAGACCTACTCGGAAAATCTGAAGCCGAAGTAAGATCAATTTTAAAGACCCTTGGACTTAAACTTGAAATAGAATACGACGAAGAAGACAACAGACCTAATGGAGTTGTGCTTTCTCAAGAACCAGTAATGGGAACTAAATTAAAGACTGGAGATACAATTAAGGTATTTTTAAATAAACTAGACGAAGTAGTAACCATTCCAAATGTTATCAATAGAACTAGAGCGGAAGCAGAAGATCTATTCACTTCAAGCTCAATTAATATTGGTGAAGTAAAAGAAGAATATTCAAATGAAATCGAAGCAGGTAAGATCATCTCCACAGAACCAAAAGCGGGATTTGAAATTAAGAGAGGTCAATCTGTAGATTTAGTAATTTCAAAGGGAATAGACAACAATCCTGTAAATGCAATCAACTTTAGAGGTGAAAAACTAACCGTTGCACAAAAATATTTGGAAGATAGTGGACTTAAGGTTGAAGTTGAATACCAAGAATCAAACGAAGTTGGTAAGGATGAAGTCGTAAGACAAGATCCTATAGGAGAAGTTGCTAAAAATTCCACTGTTCATCTAATAGTTTCTAGTGGACCTGCTACTCAAAGCACTGAACCTAGCGAAAATGAAAATGAAAGTTCAGAAGTAAGTCAAGTATTTAATGCAAAAGTAAACGATGACGGTCAAAGACATAGAGTCGTAGTTACTAGATATAGAGATGGAGAAAGCATGGTATTTTACGACTACCACAAAACTTTTGAAGATGGAGATATTTCAATAGAAATAAAAGGAAAATCTGGAGACAAATTCGTACTTTCAATAGATGGCGAAGAAGTCGATTCAACGGTGCTTAGATGATTGGTAAGATTATTAAATTAACCGGCGGATTTTATTATGTAAAAGATGACAAAGTCTACGAGACAAGAGCTCGTGGACTTTTTCGCCATAAAGATGAAAAACCTGTAGTTGGAGATATCGTTGATTTCGAAGTTGAAAAGGAAATGCTTGGCTACATAACTAATGTTCATCCCAGAAAAAACATGCTAAAGAGACCTCCTGTTGCCAACGTGGACTTAGCAATTGTGATAATTCCTACGAAGAATCCCAACCCAAATATATTTTTAATCGACAAAGTCCTTGCCGAATATGAAAAAGAAGATATGACTGTTAAGATTGTCATCTCTAAAGCGGACTTGGGCAAAGATTATGCAAACGAGCTTAAAAATATTTATGAAAAAGCCGGATACGAAACCTACATTTACAGTGCGATTACTGGAGAAGGAAAAGAAAGCATAAAAAATCTTTTGGAAGGGAAAACCACAGCCTTATCGGGAGTATCAGCAGCTGGAAAATCAACCTTGATTTCAAATATTTTAAATATAAATCTTGAAACGGGAACAGTTTCTTCAAAGCTAAATAGAGGTAAACACACCACTAGACATGTGGAAATATTTCCTGGAGAAAATAATACATTTATCTTTGACACACCAGGATTTTCTAGCTACGAAGTAGATGTTGAAGCAGAAGATCTGAAATATTATTTTAGAGAGTTTAATAAATATTATTGTAAATTTAACGACTGTCACCATGTAAATGAACCTGGATGTGGAGTTAAAGCTGCATTAGAAAATGGTGAAGTCGAAGATACCAGGTACGAAAGTTATATAAGACTGTATGAAGAATTAAAAAATAGGAGGAAGTACTAATGATTTCACCGTCAATGCTTTCATGTGACTTTGCAGATTTAAAAGGAGAACTTGAAAAATTAAATATTGGAGGAGCAGATTTCGTTCATCTAGATGTAATGGATGGAAACTACGTTCCAAATATAACCTTTGGAGCTCCAATTATAAAAGCTATGAGACCTCACACAGAGATTCCATTCGATGTGCATCTAATGATTGAAAGACCAGAAAATTTCATAGAAGATTTTGTAAATGCTGGTGCAAATATTATAACCGTGCATCCTTCTACAACGAAACACTTGGATAGGACACTTTCTCTAATTAAGTCCTATGGAGTTAAAGCTGGAGTGGCACTAAATCCTTCCGATGATATTTCAATATTAAATTGGATCTTGGACAAGGTAGATCTTGTACTTGTAATGAGTGTTAACCCTGGATTTGGCGGACAAAAGATGATTGAGTCATCCTTCGAAAAGATAAAAGAAATAAAAAAACTTATCGAAGAAAAAAACTTGGACATAAAGATTGAAGTAGATGGCGGAGTAAAATTAGATAACGCAATGAGATTTTATGAAGCAGGAGCAGATATGTTGGTATCAGGCTCCGGAGTATTCACCGGAGATGCAGTAGAAAATATAAAGAGGTTTAAGGCACTAAGATGAAGGGACTTTTAATAAGCGGAGGCACTAAGGTCAGCGAAAAAACTCTTCTTGAAAATACAGAAGATAGGTACATCATAGTTGCTGATGGCGGAATAAAAAATTTGATTGGAACAGACATAATTCCTGACGAAGTGCTTGGAGATTTTGATTCCATAGATGATGCAGGAAGAGAATTTATCGAAAAAAATAATATTAAGATAAAAAAATATCCTACAAAAAAAGATTTCACCGATACAGAACTATGTCTTGAAGTGCTACTTGAAAAGGGTGCAGATGATATTGTGATTCTCGCTGCAACGGGAACGAGACTTGATCATATGTTTTCTTCCATGTTTCTTTTAGAGAGACTGAAAAAAGAAAATGTGGCTGGAAGATTTATCGATGACCACAATGAAGTTAGATTTATTTCTAACGAAGAAGTTGAAACTCCTAAAAATAATTACAAATATTTTTCCATAGTTCCTGTTTCAAAAGAGGTCACACTTTCAATAAAAGGAGCCCACTACGATGTGGAAGATTTTAAATTTAACAGGTACACAATTCGTGCAACTTCAAATCAAATTAAGGATGATTCTGCGAAGATAAAGATAGATGGAGAAGGATTTTTAATTCTTTCCAAGGATTGATTTTGATTTAAATTATTTTCAAGTAGTTTAAGTTAATTTTAATTAATCAAAAAATAAAATTTAATAATATTAATTTAAAACAAATTTAGAGTCTTCTTAGAAATTTTGTAAAACATTCCTGGTACTATAATTACGAGGTGTATTATGAGATTTTTAAGAAGGCTTTTTTCATTTTTATTTAGAATAATTATTTTTTTCTTTTTCCTAGGACTTTTAATATTTATCTTCCCAAGGATTGCAAGAAATGTAAAAAATATAAAACTATTTACTCCAAAACCACAAATCGTAAAGAATATAGAAAATGATGTGGAAGAATATTTAATTGAAAATTACAGAGGATACTACGACATAGAAAATTTCAAAATCATATCCACGGAAGAAACGGATAGAGGACTGGAGTTTACCACAGAATTTAATATGACTCTAACGAAATCTCCAAATGACCTACCTTTTATAAAAAGTTTTAGAGAAAATGCGGCTACAGATGAAGCAAAAGATTATGCCAAGTACTTAGAAAACTATGCAAATAATTTCTATAAAAAGAAATCAAAGACGAGTCTAGTTTTTCTCATGCCGAATGGCAAAAGTAGTTTCAGTGATTTAAAATTTCCTCTCCATGAAAAAACTCTAGATTTATCTGCAATTAAGATAGACGAAGCTAGGCTTAGTAGTCTTGGAAAATCTGCAGCAATAAATTACAAAAAAATAATTGGCGAAGGAAATTATGATAGAAAAGAAGCTTGCACCTACGCCATAGAACATTATAAAGACGAACCAGAGTACGAAAACAACTGTGCCAATTTCGTATCCACCTGTATAAATAAAGGCGGAATATCTGAAAAGGGAAGTTTCTATCCAGGAGCAATAAACTGGATCACAACAGGATTTAAAAATGATGGTTCAGGACTTGTCCCATACCTTACTCGCCACGGATTTTTCTATCAAGAAAAATTTCGAGGAAAGGTTGAGCCAGGGTCAATAGTCTATTGGACTGATGCATCACACGTTGCTCTTATAACCTATCAAGATACAGTAACCATGAAGTATACAGCCCATACAAAACCAAGGCGAAATGAAATTTTACCCCTTGGAAGCAAAACAATTTATTTTACTCCCACTTCTCATTAAGTGGGATTTTTTTATGAAAATTAATGGTATAATAAAATAAGGAGGGATTTATGGGTGTTTATTTTGTACTCGCAATTATAATTATCATACTCTTTACAATCCAACTTACGCTTAATAAGATTTATTTAGAATTAAAAGAAATAAATTCGAGGAGAAAAAATGAAGAATAAGACTAAAAAAATACTTTTTTCGGAAGAAGATATAAGAAATAGAATTGAAAAATTAGGTGCAGAGCTGACACAAGATTATAAGAACAAGAATTTGCTAGTGGTTTCACTACTTAGAGGTTCATTTATTTTCTGTGCAGACCTAATTAGGAATATGGATTTGGAACTGGAAGTTGATTTCTTAACCACAGCATCCTATGGTCACGAAGAAAAGAGCAGTGGCAAAGTTAAAATTATCTCTGATCTTAGATCACAAGTGGAAGGAAGAGACGTACTTATAGTCGATGATATAATCGACTCCGGCCATACTTTGAAATCTGTAATCGAACATATAAATAGCAAGAATCCAAAATCTTTAAAGACCTGTGTGCTTCTAGATAAACCTTCTAGAAGAGAAGTGGATGTGGAAGCGGACTACACAGGATTTAAGATAGAAGATGTGTTCATAGTTGGATACGGATTAAATTATGGGGATTATATGAGAAATATCCCTTATATATTCACCTATGAGAACTAGAAATTATTACAAAAAAAATATTAATATCTTTACCGTCAATATTTTCTGCCTTATCTTTGGAATACTATTTCTAACAATTGGAAATACCATCCAAGAAAAGAATTTCTTCCTAGGCACATTTATTACAGAAGTGTTCCTACTTCTCATACCTGCCATTATAATTCTATTCTTTTCTGGAAATGTTAAGAGACTTTTGTCGGTAAAGAAAATTTCATTTATAAATATAGTCCTTGTAATATTTGTAACCATCCTATCATATCCGATAATACTTCTATTAAACGGACTATTTCTAAATGCAATTTCAAAAGTTGTCGAGTTTAACAACTTTTCACAGGACATATTTACAAAATCATCATTCTCGATATACCTAGTATTTGCCTGTCTAATACCTTCAATCTGTGAAGAAGTATTCTTCAGGGGGATGATTTTAAATGCCTATGATATCTATGGAAGAAAGTTTGCAATACTTCTTAGCAGTTTTATCTTTGCTATGAGCCATTTCGATATACAAAACTTCGTGGCACCATTTCTTCTAGGAATTTTGTTTGCAAATCTTATGGAACTAACTGGTTCTATATATGCTCCAATCATAAGCCATTTTACCAATAATATTATAGCAATCCTTGTGGCGAAGTTTTTTAATGACAATTTCATCGGCATCTTTTCAAATTCAAACCTAGCTAAATCCATCGGTTCTACAGAAGCTTTTACAGTGGTGGTACTAACAGTTCTCTCTGTAATAAGTGTAGTGCTTTTAGTAATCATATTTAAATATATGAGCAAAAAGAGAACCATCAGGCAAAATAGCGAAGTTTTGAAGACGCCGAGACGTTCCATAGATGATTTTGAGTGGTTTAGTTTTATTCCAGTGTTCGCAGAGTTTATTCTTTACATTATTTACAACTTATCTATTTTTAGGAGGTAGTCATGAGTATTAAAGAAGCGGCAAAACTTATTAAAAATTCAAATGGAGTATTTGCACTTACTGGTGCAGGAATATCTACTGATTCTGGAATCCCAGACTTTAGGTCAAGCACAGGCTACTATCAGAAGTTTGATCCAGTTACCGCCCTATCTAGAGAAGTGTTAATGTATGAACCAGAGAGATTCTACAGTGAAGGATATGTAATTCTAAAAGATCTCTTCGATAGAAAGCCTAATAAGGGGCATTTTGCTCTTGCAAAGATGGAAGAATTAGGATACTTGAATGGAATTATAACTCAAAACATAGACAATCTTCATTTTAAAGCAGGATCTAAAAATATTTTTGAAGTTCATGGGGAAACTAGAGACGTCCACTGCATCAAGTGCGGTGCTGTCTATCCTTTTGAGTACCTGGTTTCAAAGGTAGAGGAGAAAGAAATACCACCAAAATGTGAAAAATGCGGTGGGACAGTAAGACCAAATGTAGTCATGTTTGGAGATAGTATGCCACTGGATTTTCAAAAGGCATACACTGCTGCAAGTGGAAAGGATACGCTTATAGTAGTGGGTTCATCTCTAACGGTAAGTCCTGTCAATTTTTTTCCAGAGATGTTTCCTCATTTAATAATAATAAATAACGATAGGACTCCATTCGATTATAGAGCGGACTTTGTATTCCACGAAAATTCGTCGAAGGTACTTTCTGAGATTGTAGAGGAACTAAAAATTGTATAAGGGTTTTGCATATATTTACGACGAACTCATGTATGACTTAGACTACGAAGGTTTTGCAGAGTTTATAAAAGAAAAACTAAAGGGGAAAGAATCGGTTCTAGACATGGGATGTGGCACAGGAACTATGATGAAGCTCCTAGAAGATGATTTTGAAATAGATGGTTTTGATCTTTCGCCGGATATGCTTGCAATGGCAAGAAATAAGGTGAAAGGCAATCTCTACTGTCTCGATATGAGAAATTTCGATATGCATAAGTCCTATGATGCAATCATATCTTCTGGAGATAGTTTAAGCTACATCTTGGATACTGAAGAATTAAAAGGTATTTTTAAAAATGTAGCCAATAATTTAAATGAAGGCGGAATATTTATTTTTGATTTAAATACATTTTATAAGTTTCAAAACATGGAAGAGGTCTATATAGATGAAACGGAAAATGTATTTTATATTTGGGAAAATTTCTTCGACGAAGAAGAAAGGCTCAACTACTACGATATCAATTTCTTTGTAAAAGAAGAAAATGGTACATACAGAAGATTTATAGAAAATCATGTGGAATGTGCCCACGATATTAAAACTGTTAAAAATTACTTAGAAGGATGTGGTTTTAGAGTAGAACTATATAATAATTACAGCGATGAAGGAGGTATAGACACAGCTAAACGTGTCACGTTTGTTTGTTATGGGGAAAATTTATAGTACAATTTCAAAAGACAAGACGATTAAGATGAGGTTAGCAGACACAACAGATGTGGTAAATGATGCAAGACTTGCTCATGATCTTTCAAAGACAGCTGCATGTGCTTTGGGTAGGACACTTACCGCGACATCTATAATGGCGTCGACTCTTAAAAACGAAAATGATACCATTACAGCTATCATTGCAGGGGATGGACCTGGTGGAAGGATAGTTGTAACAGGAAAAAATGATGGAAAGATAAAGGGATATGTAGATAACAATGTGGATCTGCCGGCGAGAGAGTCCGATGGCAAGATTGATGTCAGTGGATTTATAGGCAAGGGAACATTAAATATCACAATGGATCTTGGAATGAAAGAGCCTTACTCTGGATCGGTACCACTTTTAACATCAGAGATAGGAGATGACTTTGCATACTATCTCTTAAATTCCAACCAAGTTAAATCAGCGGTTGGTCTTGGAGTGCTTGTGGATGTGGACTTAAGCATAAAAGAAGCGGGAGGATTTATCCTAGAACTTATGCCTGACTGTCCAGATGAAAATATAGAAATAATTGAAAAAAATCTGGCACCGATCAAATCCATAACGGATTTACTTCTTGAATATACTCCAGAAGAAATAATAAAAAAGATCTATGGAGAAATGGAATATGAAATTCTAGAAGTAAAAGATATAGAATTTGGATGCGACTGTAGCAGAGAAAAGGTAGAGGATTCCATAGCATCAATAGGGGTCCACGAAATAGAAAAGATCATAGAAGAAGATGGTCATGCCCACGTGGTTTGCCATTTCTGTTCAAAGGAATATGATTTTAACAAAGAAGATTTAGAAGAAATACTTAAAAAGGCGGCGAAATAAATGAAAAGTACAAAAAATATAACTATCACAGCTCTATCAGCAGCACTAATTTTCCTATTTACATGGCTAAAAGTTCCAGGACCAATTGCCGGAGGCTTAGTTCACCTGGGCAACGTTCCATTCTTCGTGGCATCCATCGTCTATGGACCATATGTGGGAGCCATAGCAGGAGCACTTGGTATGGGAATGTTCGATATATTCTCTGGATATTTAGCATGGGCACCAATTACAGTAATCACATGTCTAATCATGGGATACGTACTAGGAAATGTCACCAAAAAATTTAACGTACAAAATCTTTTAATAGGATTTGTACTAATGGTAGTGATAAAGGTACTAGGATATTACTTCGGCGAAGCAATTATGTATCATTCATTCGTAGCACCATTCGCATCAATACCTGGAAATGTTGTACAGATACTAGTAAGTGCAGTGGTGGTATTTATTATAATATCTCCAATCAAGAAAGGACTTAAAAATATATAATGCATCAATACAAAGGTAAATTAATCATGCACACAGGCTCCATGTTTTCTGGTAAAACATCTAGTCTGGAAAGAGAGATGAAGAGATTTGCCATTGCTGGATACAAAACCTGTGCATTTAAACCTGCAATGGATACAAGAGATAAGAAGGACAGAATCACCACCCACGACAAGACCTATATAGAAGCGGTGATGGTTGATTCTGTAAAAGATATTGTAAAATTTGTAGAAGAAAATCCCGTTGATGTGGTGGGAATAGATGAGATTCAATTCCTTGGCGGTGAAAGAAAAGAGATTTTAGAAGATATAAATAAACTATTATACGATGGCAAGACTGTCGTAGTGGCAGGGCTTGATATGGACTTCGAAGCCCATCCATTTGAAATTGTAAAAGATCTTATGCCAATCTGCGACTACATCACCAAGCATCACGCAGTATGCGTAAAATGTGGCAGCGACGCATGGGTTTCCCATAGAAAATCAGACGACACCCAAAGGGTCGTAATCGGAGCACAAAACGAATACGAACCAATCTGTAGAAACTGCTACAATCTTATGAAAAAGAATAAAGACGAACAGAAGAGATAGTGGAGACACTATCTTTTTTTGTTAGAAGTTTTTTATTTAAAAGTAACAAAATAAAATTTAAATAAATTTTTAAATTTTAAATTTATAGATAATATAAACTTCACATAAATTCTATTGAAAAAGACTAGACTTATGATTATAATATAAACAAAAGTCGAGGTGATTATATGACTCCAAGAGAAGAAGAAATACTAGCTCTTATTAAAAAAAATCCATCCATCTCACAGAATGAAATGGCAGATTTGCTTAATATATCTAGAAGTTCTGTAGCCACATATATTTCAGCTCTTTCAGAGAAGGGATATATAGAAGGCAGAGGATATATTCTTGGAAAGAGAAAAAAGATAATGGTAGTAGGCGGTGCCAATGCAGATATTCTCTCAGTGCCGTTTAAAAAACTTATTATGAGAGATTCAAATCCTGGTCACATCACCACTTCTCCTGGAGGAGTAGGGAGAAATATTGCAGAAAACTTGGCAAGGCTTGGCTCAACAGTTTCCTTTATAGGAGTTATAGGTTCCGATGCGGAGGCTCAAATAATTGAAAAGTCTCTTACAAATGTAAACTGTGATACCAAGGATATGATGAGGATCCATGGCAAGAATTCTTCTAAGTACTTGGCGATTCACGATGAAAACCACGACATGATCTATGCCGTCGCAGATATGGACATTATGGACTCTTTGAATGTAGAATTTTTGAAAACAAAATCTAGCATCATAAAGAGTTTTGACATGTTAGTCATCGATACAAATCTAAGGGAAGATGCTATAGAATACCTGCTTAGCTTGGGAGTTGAGACCATGGTTGAAGCTGTGTCTGTGAATAAAGCAATAAAACTTAGGGACCATGTTTCGAAGATTTCAATCCTAAAGGCAAACAAGTATGAAATAGAAGAGATATCTGGAATCGAAGTTAAGGATGAAAAATCTCTAAAAGAGGCACTTAAATCTCTAATAGATAAGGGAATAAAAGAAATCGTCCTAACTATGGGAGAGGAAGGAGCAATCTACTATTCAGAAGGAAATTATGTTAAACAAGGTGCCCTTAAGGCGGATATAGTGAATGTCTCCGGAGCAGGAGATGCATTCTGTGCTGGGTATGCCCACGCATACTTAAATGATATGGATATCAAAGACAGACTTAAGTTTGCTTCAAAATGTTCCAAAATTACATTGGAATCAGAAGGAGCAGTATCAGATAAATTAAATATAGAAAGTGTGAGGTAAAAATGAACAAAGAAGTTTTAAAAAAATACGTTGATTACAGTGACGAAGTTAAGAAAGCAATGGAAGAAGGTCGCCCAATAGTTGCCCTTGAATCTACAATTATTTCTCATGGGATGCCATATCCAATGAATTTAGAAACTGCAAAAGCAGTTGAAGAAATCATCAGAAAAGAAGGAGCAACACCAGCTACAACAGCAATTATAAATGGAAGAATAAAGGTAGGTCTTTCAGAAGAAGAACTTAAATTTATGGCTACTTCAAAAGATATTATCAAATGTTCTAGAAGAGACTACCCATACATCGTTGCAAATAAATTAAACGGAGGCACCACAGTTGCATCTACCATCATCACCTGTGCAATAGCAGGAATAAAAGTATTTGTAACAGGAGGAATCGGTGGAGTTCACAGAGGAGCAGAAAAGACTTTTGACATATCTAGAGACTTACAAGAACTTGCAAACAACGAAGTATTAGTAGTTTGCGCTGGAGCAAAATCAATTCTAGACATTGGACTTACACTAGAATACCTAGAAACATTTGGGGTACCTGTACTTGGAATGAGAACAGAAGAAATGCCAGCCTTCTTCACAAGAAGATCAGGATTTAAACTAGATTACGAAGTTAAATCAGAAGAAGAAGCTGCAAATATTGCAAGCACAAAATGGGAACTAGGTCTTAACGGCGGAATCGTAGTTGCAAATCCAATTCCAGAAGAATCACAAATGGACGAAGATAAAATAAATACTGCAATTAAAGAAGCCCTAGTTGAAGCGGAAGAAAAGGGAATCCACGGCAAGGAAACCACACCATTCTTACTACAAAAAGTATTGGAAGCAACAGAAGGTAAATCACTAGAAGCAAACATCGCCCTAGTAAAACATAATGCAGAAGTAGGAGCTAAGATAGCAGTAGCTATGAATAAATAAATATAAAAAAATTAACCATAGATAGAAATATCTATGGTTTTTTTAAATTATGGAAAATTTTTATTTGGACATAAAAAAAGACAGGTAAGACCTGTCTTTAAAATCATTATTTTACTGTAACAGTTGCTCCAGCTTCTTCAAGTTTAGCTTTTAGTTCTTCTGCTTGGTCTGCTGGGATTCCTTCTTTGATAGCTTTTGGAGCTTCGTCTACAAGAGCTTTAGCTTCTTTTAGTCCTAGTCCAGTGATATCTTTAACAACTTTGATAACCTTAACTTTTTCTCCACCTGCTGATTCAAGAATTACGTCAACGTCTGTTTTTTCTTCAGCTGCTGCTGGACCTGCTACTGCTGGACCTGCTACTGCAACTGCTGCTGGAGCTGCTGCTGATACTCCGAATTCTTCTTCAAGAGCTTTAACTACTTCTGAAAGCTCGATAACTGTAAGTGTTTTGATTTCTTCAATAAGTGCTTGTACTTTTTCTGACATTATATTTCCTCCTAAATGTTTTTAAAATATTTTTTAATCTTTTTTATTTGAAGCATTAAGCTGCTTCTTGTTCTTTCTTTTCAGCAATAGCATTTAATACCACTGCTAGTCCTCTTATTGTACCACTTAGTACATTTGCTAATCCTTGGATTGGTGCGTTTAATCCACCAAGTACTTGTGCAATAAGAACTTCTCTTGATGGAAGTTTTGCTAGAGATTCAATCATATCAGTTGATATAACTTTACCATCTAGTATACCTGATTTAATTTCTAAAGCTTCATGGTCTTTTGCAAATTCAGATGCGATCTTAGCAGCTGGTACTGCGTCTGCCATTGAGAATGCAATAGAAGATGGTCCTTTTAAAATTTCGTCTAATCCTTCGTATCCAAGCTCAGTAAATGCTCTCTTCATCAAAGTATTCTTGTATACTTTGTAATCAACTTGTTCTGCTCTGAATTTATTTCTTAACTCAGTAACTTCTCCTACGTTAAGTCCGTGGTAGTTCATAAGAACGATACTCTTAGCAGCTTCAATTTTTTCTTTAATTTCATCTACTTGGGCTTGTTTTTGGCTTAGTACTTGTTCTCTCACTCTTTCACCCCCAAAATAAAAAAATCTCACTAAAGCCGTGAGACGTAAATCCGATCATTAAAAAAATAATGTTTTTCGAACCTCGGCAGGATATTTAAGCTGTTGCACCTGCTGTCTATGGCTTTAACATAGATATTATATATTGTGAAAATAGTAATGTCAAGATATTTTTGAGATTTTATGTAAAAAGACCCTAGTTTTTAAAACTTAGGGTCTAAAATTTTATTTTTATTTATTATGTTTTTGTTTGATTAAATATTCTGCAGCAATACCTGGTTTAGTCATTGCTTGTGGATCGAATATTTCATTTATTTCTTCTTCTGTCAAAAGCTTTCTATCTAAAATAAGTTGTCTAATAGGAGTTCCAGTTCTTAGAGATTCTTTTGCAATATCTGCTGATACTTGGTATCCAATATGTGGAACGAATGCTGTTATTGTTCCTACAGAAGTTTCAAGATCCTTCTTAAGCACTTCTAGGTTTGGTTTTATATCTACTATACAATTATCAACTAGAGTTTCTACTCCATGAGTTATAAATTCTATAGATTCATATAGTGAATAGAAAAGCACTGGTTCAAATGCGTTTAGTTCAAGTTGTCCACCTTCAGCACACATTGAAATAGTAACGTCGTTTCCAATTACTTTGAATGCTACTTGGTTTACAACTTCTGGGATTACAGGGTTTACTTTACCAGGCATGATGGAAGATCCATTTTGCTTTGGAGGTAGAATAATGTCTGCAATCATGGTCTTTGGACCAGATCCCATAAGTCTTAAGTCGTTTGAAATTTTTGAAAGGTTCACTGCACAGGTCTTAAGGGCTGAAGAAAGTTCTACAAGTCCATCTAGGTTGTGAGTTCCGTCGATTAGGTCTGGAGCTTGTTCTAGATCGTATCCTGTAAGTTTTGAAATTTCTGGTAAGATCATATCGAAGTAGTTTCTATCTACGTTTATACCGGTACCTATTGCAGATCCACCCATGTTAAGTACTTTGATTGCGTGGGAAGCGTGTTCAATTCTATTGATGTCACGTCTTATTACTGATGCGTAAGCGTGGAATTCTTGTCCAAGAGTCATAGGAACTGCGTCTTGAAGTTGAGTTCTACCCATCTTTAGGATGGTTGAGAATTCATCAGATTTATTCATAAGTGCATTATAAAGTCTATTTAGTTCCTTCATTGCATCTTGAATTAAATCTAGAGCTCCTAGTTTACCTGCTGATGGATATACGTCGTTTGTACTTTGTCCCATGTTTACATGGTCGTTTGGATGTACGTGTTCGTAAGTTCCAAGTCCGCCGCCTAAGTATTCGTTACTAATATTTGCGATAACTTCGTTGGCATTCATGTTTGCAGAAGTTCCTGCACCACCTTGAACCATATCGGTTAAGAATTCTTCTAAATATTTACCAGCTAGGATTTCGTCACAAGCATAAACTATTGCCTTGCAAACATCATCACTTAGGATTCCGCATTTATTATTTACAATTGCACAGGCTTTCTTAACTAGAGCAAGGTTTTTAACCATTGCTGGATGTAGAGTTTTACCAGATATTTTAAAGTTTTCAGCTCCTCTTAGAGATTGAACTCCGTAGTAAGCTTCAACTGGTACTTGTTTGTCTCCGACACTGTCGTGTTCTATTCTATATTTCATTTTTTCACCTCAAGTAAATTATAGCATAATATTTTTTTTAAGGATAAAGTTTTCATAAATATTAAAAAAAATATTTTTGATATTTTAATTGACAAAATTTCATTAACTGGTATCATTAAATTAGAACTAAATATATTTTATGTCTTCAGGGCGGGGCGCAATTCCCCACCGGCGGTAAAGTCCGCGAGCGCAAGCTGAATTGGTGAAATTCCAATACCGACAGTATAGTCTGGATGAAAGAAGAGATTTTTTTGTGTACTAGAACCCTGAAATGGGTTCTTTTTTTATTTTAGGAGAAGAGATGAAAAACTTAGACGATAGATATTTCATGAGTAGGGCGATAGAGCTTGCAAAAAATGGTATCGGTGCCACAAAGACAAACCCCCTTGTCGGATGTGTCATCGTAAGGAATGAAAAAATAATTGGTGAGGGTTATCACAAAGTCTTCGGATCTTGTCACGCAGAGGTAAATGCGATAAATTATACAAAGGCAAAAGGAGAAAATTTAGATGGTGCTACCCTCTATGTAAATCTAGAGCCCTGCTCCCACTATGGAAAGACTCCTCCCTGTGCAGACAGAATCATAGAGGAGAGGATCACAAGAGTTGTCATTGGAAACTGTGATCCATTTGAAAAAGTATCTGGAAGAGGAATAGAAAGATTAAGAAATGCAGGTATCGAAGTTGAAGTAGGAGTTCTAAAAGAGGAATGCGAAAAACTAAACGAAAGATACTTTACCTATATAAAAAATAATAGACCATTCGTAGTTTTAAAATCTGGAATGACAATTGACGGAAAGATTGCGACGAGAACTTATGAGTCCCAGTGGATAACTTCAGAAGAATCTAGAAAATTCTCCCACGAGCTAAGGGGAATGTGCGACGGTATTATGGTTGGAATAAACACTGTTTTAAAGGATGATCCCACATTAAATGTAAGAGCGGGAAGGTATCTTCATAGTCCAGCTAGAATAATCGTCGACTCAAGACTTAGAATCTCACCATCAGCAAAAGTTCTTTCAAAGGATTTAGAAAATATTGCAATAATTGCCACAACAGAAAATTGCGACAGAGAAAAATTTGAAATCCTATCCAAGATGGAAAATGTAAATGTAATAATCGTCGCTGAAAAAAATAAAATGGTTGATCTAAGAGATCTTATGGAGAAATTAAAAACATTTAACATCTCTTCCATACTTTTGGAAGGTGGAGGAAGCTTAAATGCATCTATGCTAAGAGAAAAATTGGTAGATAAAATTTATTTCTTCATCGCTCCCAAGATTATCGGGTCAGACGGAATCTCGGCAATAGGAAGTATGGGAATCGAAAAATTAGACGAAGCAATAGGTTTAAAAGATGTGGAAGTTACTAAAATTGCAACTGACATACTCATAAAAGGAAGGATGTGATCGTATTTTTACAGGAATAATAGAAGAGCAAGGAAGATTAAATAGCATAAGAAAAGAAAAAGATCTCTATACTTTAAATATTTCGGCGAAGGTTGTACTTGAAGGGACAAAACTTGGGGATTCAATAGCAACTGACGGGGTTTGCCTCACCGTTACAAAACTTGGAGGAGATTATTTTGAAGCAGAAGCCATGCTTGAAACCATAAATAATACCACTTTTAAAGAATTAAAAGGCGGAGAGATTTTGAATTTGGAAAGGGCGTTAAGTCCAACTAAAAGGCTTGACGGTCACATAGTTCAAGGCCATGTGGACGGAGTGGGAAAAATTATAAATACTATCCACAACTCAAACGAAATAGTCTATAAAATTTCTGCCGAGGAGGATGTACTTAAGTATGTGGTCAATAAAGGTTCGATAGCCTTAGACGGCATAAGTCTCACAGTTTCAAATGTAGATAGGAACTCTCTAGAAGTTTCCATAATCCCAACCACAATAAAAGAGACCAACCTAAAAGATAAAAAACTTGGAGACAGCATAAATATCGAAACGGATATCATCGGTAGATATGTCTATAAATTTTTAAATAAAGAAGAAAAAAATAGCATTGATTTGGAATTTTTAAGAGAAAACGGATTTTAAGGAGAAAAAAATGAAAGTTAACACCATCGAAGAAATCGTAGAAGCACTAAAGAATAAGGAAATAATCATCGTTACAGATGATCCTTCAAGAGAAAACGAAGGGGACATGATCATGGCGGCTCAGTTTGCCACTGGAGAAGCGATAAACACCATGGCATCTCTTGCAAAGGGTTTAATTTGCATGCCAATGTCAAAAGAATATGCAATGAAACTTGACTTGCCTCAAATGGTTGTGGAAAATACTGACAATCACGAAACTGCATTTACAGTTTCTGTGGACCATGTGGATACCACCACAGGAATATCTGCCTACGAAAGAGCCTTAACTGCAGTTAAACTCACAGAAGAAGATGCAAAGCCGGAAGATTTTAGACGCCCAGGTCATATGTTTCCATTAGTTGCAAAAGAAAATGGAATGTTTGTAAGACAGGGACACACAGAAGCTACTGTGGACCTTCTAAAGATTGCTGGACTTAAAGAAGTGGGAATCTGCTGCGAAATCATGGCTGATGACGGACACATGATGCGCGGAGAAGAAATATTTGCCCTTGCAAAAAAATTAAACATGAAGATTACCACCACAGAAGAACTTATAAAGTATAGAAAGAGACATGAAAAGATAGTTAAAGAGATCGCAGTGGCAAACCTACCAACTAAGTTTGGAAAGTTTAGAGCCCACGCATATATAGACACTGTAACTGGAGAACATCACATAGCTCTAGTAAAAGGAGAAATTGGAGATGGAATGGATGTGCTCTGCAGAGTCCATTCAGAATGTTTGACGGGAGACTGCTTCGGTTCATCTCGTTGCGACTGTGGAAACCAACTTCACATGGCAATGAAGAGAATCGACGAAGAAGGAAGAGGAATCCTTCTCTACATGAGACAGGAAGGAAGAGGAATCGGTCTTGTAAATAAGATTCGCGCCTACGCCCTTCAAGATCAAGGAATGGATACTGTGGAAGCGAACCTTGCCCTAGGATTTCCAGAAGATGCGAGGGACTATGCAACAGGAGCGCAAATCCTAGAAGATCTAGGAGTAAAAGAGTTGAGACTTCTAACCAACAATCCGGACAAAATCTATTCACTAAAAGAATTTGGAATGAAAATAAAGGAAAGAGTTCCAATAGAAATTCATTCTACAAAAGATGACGAGTTCTACTTAAAGACCAAGGCAGAAAAGATGAACCACATGCTTTCAGAATTCATTAAGTAGTCATTATATTAAATAAATTAAGGATAATAAAAGGAGATAAAAATGAAAATTCACAACGCAAATTTAAATTCACAAGGCAAGAAATATGCCATAGTAATGGGAAGATTTAACGAGTTCATCGTTTCAAAACTCTTTGATGGTTGCATCGACGGACTAAAAAGACATGGAGTTAAGGAAGATGAAATAGAAGTGTTCTGGGTGCCAGGATCATTTGAAATTCCAATCACCTGCAAGATGCTTGCAAAAACTGGCAAGTTCGATGCAGTTATCGCCCTTGGAGCAGTAATAAGAGGAGCGACAACCCACTATGAACTCGTATCCACAGAAGCGGTAAAGGGAATTGCCCAAGCATCACTTCAAACAGAAGTGCCAGTTATATTTGGAATAATAACCACAGAAAATATAGAACAAGCAATCGAAAGAGCAGGTACAAAGATGGGCAACAAAGGTTTCGATGCAGCTGTAACTGCAATTGAAATGGCAAATCTTTTGGAAGATATAAGAGGATAAGTTCAATTTATAGGATTAAAGCAAAATTAGATTGACAAAGAAAAAATATTAATATAAAATGTAAGAAACTTAATAAGAAATCTGTGAAGGTGACCCAGTAGAGAAATCGAATTACAACACCGGAGATTTCAGTGATTTTTAGAACAAGGCCCTAGGCAAAGAATGGTGGTAACACGAATGCGTCCATTCAAGCTTAGGGCGTATTTTTTTGTAGGAGGAAAAATGAACGTAATTGATATTTTAGAAGAACGTGGTTTTATTGACCAAATGACACATGAAGAAGAGTTAAGAGATCTGCTTGGAAAAGAAAAAGTAAAATTCTATATAGGATTTGATGCAACAGCAGATTCACTAACCCTTGGACATTTTCTTCAAATAAGAGTAATGCAACACATGCAAAGAGCAGGTCATATACCTGTTGCTCTACTAGGTGGAGGAACTACAATGATAGGTGACCCATCTGGTAAGAACGACATGAGAAAGGTAATGACAGAAGATTTTATAAATCACAATGCGGAATGTTTTAGAAAACAAATCTCACACTTTTTAGATTTCAGCGAAGGAAAAGGAATCATAGAAAACAACAAAGACTGGCTACTAGATTTAAAATTCCTTCCATTTATGAGAGAAATAGGAGTTCACTTCTCAGTAAATAGAATGTTAAACTTCGACTGCTACAAGAACAGAATGGAAAATGGACTTACATTCTTTGAATTTGGATACATGCTTATGCAATCCTACGACTTCCTATATCTTTACAGAAAACATGGAGTTAAACTTGAACTAGGTGGATCAGACCAATGGTCAAATATTATTGGTGGATATGAACTCGTTAGAAAACTTGAAAGTGACCTAGTGTTTGGTATGACATTTAAACTTCTAACCACAGCATCTGGACAAAAGATGGGTAAATCAGAAAAGGGAGCAATCTGGCTAGATAGAGAAAAGACATCTCCATACGAAATGTTCCAATACCTAAGAAATAGCGACGATAGAGACGTAATCAAATTCTTAAAACTTCTAACCATGCTACCACTAGAAAAGATTGCTGAATATGAAAAGCTAGAAGGACAAGAATTAAATAAGGCAAAAGAAGTTCTAGCATTTGAAGTTGTAAAGGATGTTCACGGAGAAGAAGCTGCAAAAGAAGCACTAGAAGCATCTAAGGCACTATTCCAAGGTGGAGCTGATTCTGAAAATATTCCGAATGAAGATATGGATAGAAAAATCTTTGAAGAGGGAATCGGAATCTTAGACCTTATGACAAAATTAAATCTAACTAAATCCAACTCAGAAGCTAGAAGACTTATCCAAGGCGGCGGAGTTTCAATAGATGGAGAAAAAGTTCAAGACCATAACCTAATCGTAAAGGCGGATATGTTTAAAGACGACAAAATCATAATTCAAAAAGGAAAGAAAGTTCATCAAAGGATAACCCTAGTATGATTTTTAAAAATATAAGACTCATAGATCCATTAAACGATAGAGATATGGTAACCGATGTGGAAATCTCAGATGGAAAGATTATCTCTATCGAAAAGACTGATAAACCTGGCATAGACATGACTGGTAAAATTATGGCTCCAGGTTTTATAGATGCCCATGTTCACTTTAGAGATCCTGGTCAAACAGAAAAAGAAGATATAGAAACAGGTTCAAGGGCTGCAGCTAGAGGAGGATTCACCTCAGTAATCTGCATGGCAAACACAAGACCAACTATGGACTCAAAAGAACTCATAGAAGATTTTGTAAAGAGAGCGGAAAATTTAAAGATAAATGTCTACACAGTTTCTGCTTTGACGAAAGGTTTTAAAGGAATTGATATCGTAGACATGGAAGAGCATTTAAAAGTAGGCGCAGTTGCCTTTACCGACGATGGAATCCCAGATATGAGAACTGACATCGTAAAACTTGCCATGGAAAAGGCAAAAGAGCTTGACGCTGTCATATCTTTTCACGAAGAAGATCCGAGTCTCATAAAAGAAAATGGAGTAAACCACGGCAAAGTTTCCGAAGCTCTAAAGATTTACGGAAGTCCTAGGGCTGCAGAAGATGTGATGGTAGCAAGAGACGGAGCACTATCTCTTTACACTGGAGCGAAGGTTGTAATCCAACATATTTCTTCTGGGGTCAGCGTGGATCTTGTGAGATTTTATAAATCTTTGGGAGTAAACCTATATGCAGAAGTAACTCCTCACCATTTTACTCTAACAGAAGATGCAGTGCTAGAACATGGAACGAGAGCAAAGATGAATCCGCCACTTAGAACCTCTCGTGATAGAGAAAAAATCCTAAAGGCAATCGCAGATGGCACCATCGATATGATTGCAACTGACCATGCACCTCACACCAAGGAGGAAAAGGACAGAGAACTTATCAAGGCTCCAAGTGGAATAACTGGACTTGAAACATCATTTTCACTGGCGAATATGCATCTTTTGAAAAAGGATCTTATAGATTTAAAAAAACTCGTTGAACTTATGAGTGTCAATGCGGCAAAACTATACAATCTTCCAGGAGGAGAGATAAAGGTTGGAGAAGTCTCTGACTTTGTAATCTTCGACACAAGTACTAAATGGAAATTTGAAGAGAGCCTATCCAAATCAAAGAACACACCATTCTTAAATGAAGAAATGGAAGGAAAAATTTGGATGACTTTTGCAAAGGGAAATATTGCATATATTGACAAGGATTTAAAAATAAATTAAAAACTATTAAATAAACAAATTTCAAAAAAATAAAAGGAAGGATGTTTTCATACACCCTTCCTATTTTTATGAGCTTACTATATTTTCCAAGACGTCCATCTTCCTGATGAGGATATTACCCTTTGGAAGAAGTCTTACAATCTTTGCCTTTTCAAATTGATTTAACTTTCTCGAGATGGTTTCTCTCGTTACTCCTGAATAGAATCCAAGTTCCTCTCTATTTATATTTAAGTCGAGAAGGATTCCGTCCTTGGTAACCTTGCCGTAGAGATTTGCAAAATTTATAAGAAGTTTTGCAACCTTCATATCCGCATTTATACCAGATAGAATATCCACAAGGGATTCGGACTTTCTAATTCTTTCGTAGCATTGTTCTATTAAAATCATCAAGAAATCATAATTTTTAAGAAGAACATTTCTAAAATCATCTGAAGAAATTTTAATGATAAGAGAGTCGGCGAGGCACACAGCATTGTATACATACTTATCTCCCGATAAAATATTTAATCCTCCAACAAAATCGCCGGCGGTGAACAGGTACATAATCTGCTCTCTACCGTCAGTAAGGGGCATCGAAAGTTTGAAAACTCCTTCGTGAAGAATGAACATAACATCTGCAGGATGACCTGAAGTGAATATGGTCTCACCCCTTTTTACATATTGAGCCTCAAGGGATGAAGTCATCATAGAAAGTTCTTCCTCTGAGAGCATGGAAAGCATAGGGATATTTTTGCTATCTATTTTTATATTGTTAAGTAGTATATCCATAAAAATCTCCTTTGTATTTCTAAATACTTTTTTATTTCGATAACCTCATTTTGTTCTAGCTTATCACCTAAATAAAATATCTTCAAGGTTGAAAAATAAAAAATCGTAAATTATAATTATTTTAGAGGTGAATAAATGACAAAAAATTCAGAACACGCACTGATTTGGTTCGGAGCAGGTGTGTCTATTGCAGAAATGTTAACTGGAACCTACTACGCATCTCTCGGACTAAAAAATGGAGCATATGCAATCTTACTTGGCCATTTAATTGGCTTTATTTTTATGTATCTAGCAGGATATATTTCAGAGAGAAGTGAAAAATCTTCCATGGAAACCGTAAAGATTACCTTCGGCAAGAAGGGAGGAATCCTGTTTGCAGTATTAAATGTAGTTCAACTTGCAGGCTGGACTGCCATCATGATTTATGACGGAGCACTATCAGCAGGTGAAATCTTAAAGTATGGTAGTGGAGTATGGGCAGTGGTTATAGGAGCACTTATAGTACTCTGGATAGTAGTTGGAATTACATCACTTAAATGGATAAATACCCTTGCTATGACACTTTTATTTGTACTTACTATTATTCTAAGTCGTCATGTATTCTCAGGTGAAGCAGCAGGACCTATGGGCGATGCAATGAGTTTCGGAGCAGCAGTGGAACTTGGAGCAGCGATGCCACTATCTTGGATACCAGTCGTAGGTGATTACACCATGAACTCAGAAAAGAAAAAGATAGGCGCATTTGTTGCGGCAGGAGTCTACACCATAGTAAGTATATGGATGCAATTTATCGGACTTGGAGCAGCACTTTACGCAGGAGAAACAGATATATCACTGGTGATGATTAAGGCGGGAATAGGAACAATCGGACTTTTAATAGTTGTACTATCTACAGTTACAACCACTTTCCTCGATGCATATTCAGCAGGCATATCTTCTAAAAGTATTTTTAAAAGACTTAATGCGAAGACCGTCGGAGTTGTAGTAACAATACTTGGAACAGTCCTCGCAATGGTATACAATATGGATGATATCACAGGATTTTTATATCTTATAGGTTCAGTCTTTGCACCGATGACAGCAGTATTAATAGCAGATCAATTAATTCTCAAATCAAAATATATTAGAAAAGAATTTGAAATCAGTCACTTACTATCCTGGATAATTGGATTTATAATTTATAGAAAGCTTCTAACTAAGGACTTTTATCTAGGAGTAACATTTGTAAATATTCTTATCACAATCGCAATCACAGTTATCCTAAATAGAATAGGACTGATCATAAAAAAATCCAACAAGAAAATAGAAGAATAAATATTAGAAAATAATAGAGCCGCAAGGTTCTATTTTTTTATAAATTTTTAAAATGCTGATTAAATTTAATTCAATAAAAAACAGGCTTCTTTTTATGTAAGCCTGCTTAATTTTAAATTTAAATTCTAATAATTTCATCCGCTTTTTTCGTGAAGTCTTCTCTGTGGGTTATGGATACGATGGTGATATTTTCTTCCTTTGCAAAATCTACAAGATCACTTACGAAGTTTTCGCTGGTAGCTTCGTCGAGAGCACTGGTAGGCTCGTCAAGAAGTAGAAGATCTGGTTTTCTTATAAGCATCCTTGCAATTGAAATTCTCTGTTTCTCTCCACCACTTACATTTTCTCCTCTTTCATCGATTACAAAATCTAATCCCTTCTCCTTTACCAAGTTTTTAAGTTGGCAAACTTCGATAACTTTATTTAGCTCTTCATTACTAAATTTATCTCCAAGAATTATATTTTCTTTAATGGTTTTGTTTATAGTGAAAGGTTTTTGGTCCACCTGCATGATATTGTCATAGATGGCAGCTGATGAAATCTCGGAAATATCCTTTCCATTTATCAAAACTTTTACATCTTTATTATCCACGAACTTAGAAATAATATTGTAAATAGTAGATTTGCCCTTACCGCTTTCTCCAACGATGGCGTAGACTCTTCCCTTATTTAAAGTAAAGTCAACATCTTCTAGGATAGTTCTTTCTCCAAAGGAATAACCAGATGATTTAAAATCTAGACTTTCAAATGAGCTGCCTGTATTTAGCATAGGTTTCTTAGTATCTACACTAGGAAGTTCCAATAGATTTTCATTCTTCTTTAGAAGTTCGTCGGCAACTTTTTTCTTGCTTATAAGATCTCCAAGGAAGGTAATCGGTTCAGTTAGTGCTCCTGCAATTGAAAGTATCGCCACAAGTTGTCCAACGGTCATAGTGCCTTTAAGTACAAATATCAAGGATATAACAACGGTTGCAAAGGGCATAATATTATTTGCAAATACATACACGTCGGAGTAGAGAGCTATTTGTACGGCAAGCTTTTTAGAGACTTTGTACTTATCATCTAGTATATTTTTATATTCATCGAAGAAATATTTTTCTTTTTTCAGTTGCTTTACAGTCCTTGCTCCCTCAATGGTCTCTATGATTTGGGAATTTTCTTTTCCAGAGATAGCTTGAAGCTCTACGCTATATTCCGCAATTTTTTTAGAAGTTATCTTAGAAACAAACATACCGAGTAAGACACAGACTAGAGCAAATATACTTACAAAGTAGTTGTAGTAGGTAATAAGGCTTATGGTTATTATAAATTGTGTCGCCATCATAAAAGTTGTAACTGTGGATAAAGAATACATTTCAGAAATACGTTCAGTATCACTGGTAATGGATGTTAATATATCTCCAGATTTAAACTTAGAAATATCTATGTAGTCCAATTTAAAAAGATTGGAAAATAAATTTTTTCTAATTTGAAAAGAACCGGTTTGAATGATAATCCTTAGATAGTATTGAAAAGCGAAACTAACTATTAAAAATGCTACTAAAAGTATAACGAATTTGATGGACAGATCCTTTATAAGATGCACTTCGTTAGAAGTAACTGCGTCCACGATTTTTTGAATCATAAAAGCACTTAGAACAGCTCCGATAGAATTCATCATTCCAGTTATGATTGCGATTATTTGGGTCTTCTTGATTTCTGAAAAGTGTTTATTAAACATATTCTCCTCCTGAATTAATATTTTTATGCAAACATTTTCTATATCTTATTTTACCATATATATATATTACACAGAATTTTAATAAAAATAAAAAATTTAAAAACTAAAAATAATTATATTTTTGTAACAAATTGCATATTATTTCAAATTATTGTAACGAATGTTAGACTGTGATAAAATTTCAAATAGGAGGTATTTATGAAAAAATTATTTAAAAAATTATCTATTTTATTATTATTTACATTAATTCTTACATCTTGTGGCAAAAAGGATGATGGAAATCAAGCTACAAATGATAAGAACAATGTAGAGACAGAAAGTGTACATAATAAGGATGAGCTTGTGCTAGGTTTTGGTTCTGAACCGGACAAAGGTTGGGACCCTATACATGGCTCTGGGCACTACGGAACTTCTATTTTCCAATCAGCTCTACTTAAAAGAGACCTGGATCTTAATATAGTTCCAGATCTTGCAAAATCTTATGAACTTTCAGAAGACAAAAAAACTATTAAAGTTGAACTTAAAGACGATTTAAAATTCTCAGATGGTTCAGATTTAACTGCAAGTGATGTAGCTTTTACATACAATCTTGCTAAGAAGGAAGGAACTCCAGGAGTTAATCTAACTAGACTTGTGGATGCTGTTGCAACTGATGATAAACACGTTGAAATTCATCTAAATGAACCGGATATTTCTTTTACATCTTCAATGTGTTCACTTGCAATCGTACCAGAAAAATCTTATGGTCCTGACTATGGAAAGAACCCTATCGGCTCCGGTCCATTTAAACTCGTTGAATGGAAAGTTGGTCAACAACTTATAGTTGAGCCAAACGAATACTACATCGGAGAAAAAGTTCCTTTTAAGAAGATTACATTTTTATTCTTTAAGGATCAAGACCAAGCTCTTGCAACTGCAAAAGCTGGTGATTGCGATGTAATTAGAATTCCTATTACTGCAAAGCACACAGATTTCCCAGGATTTCACACTGAATCTATAAAGACTGTCGACAATAGAGGGATATCTCTGCCAACTGTTCCATCTACAGGAAAGGTGACAGATGATAAATCAATCATGCCTGGTTCACCTATCGGAAACAATGTTACTTCCGATATAAATATCAGACGCGCTCTTGATATCGCTATGGATAGAAAAGAAATGATCGAAACTATCCTAGATGGAGAAGGTACTCCAGCTTATTCAATCGCTGATGGACTTCCATGGTTTAATGATAAGACTATTGAAGAAAATGATGGTGACATAGAAAAAGCTAAAAAGATTCTAGACGATGCAGGTTGGGTAGAAGGAACTGACGGAATTAGAGAAAAAGACGGTGTAAAAGCTAAGTTCGACCTCTACTACGCATACCAAGATCGTGAAGACATAGCAGTTTATTTCTGCGACCAAGCAAAAAAAATTGGTATCGAAATTAATCCTCTATTCGGAGATTGGGACTTCGTAACTCCACATATGTATTCAGATGCAGTTCTATTCGGTTGGGGAGGTTACGATCCACTTGAAATGTTCTACAGTTATTCATCTTTGTACAGAGGAGTTGAATACTACAACTCAAACTTCTATTCAAATAAAAAAGTTGACGAATATTTTGAAAAAGGATTATCTTCAGATACTGTTGAAGAATTAAACGAAAACTTCAAGCTTGCTCAGTGGGATGGAGAAACAGGGCTTTCTGCTAAGGGAGACTGCCCATGGGTATGGCTTGTAAATGAAAATCATGTGTACCTAGTAAGAGATGGTCTCGATATAGGTAGACAAAAAATTCAACCACACGGTGGTGGATGGCCAATGTTAGACAACATTTCTAATTGGAAATGGACTAAATAAATAGGAGGGGAAGATGGCTAAAAAAGTACTAAAACAAATAACTTACTTCATTTGTTTACTAATCTTTGTAACATTTATATCTTTTCTTTTGATGGACATCTCCCCAATTGATCCCGTCTCTGCCTTTGCGAGGAGCAGAGGCGTGGGTCTTACACCTGAGATGAGAGAGAAACTTATAAGAGAGTGGGGACTTGACCTTCCATTTATAAAAAGATACTGGATTTGGATTACCCATCTTGTAAGGGGAAATCTTGGGATTTCAAACATCTACGGAAGACCTGTTCTGGAAATAATAAAGAGAGGTTTCAAATCATCAATAATGCTTATGAGTTTTGCCTGGATTATTCAAGGAATATTCGGGCTATTTTTAGGAATTATAGCAGGAGCAAACGAAAATAGTTTAAGGGATAGATCTATAAAATTATACGCAATAGTTTTGGCTTCCACACCACAATTTTGGGTGGGAATGCTTATGATTATAATATTTTCCATTAAGCTAGGACTATTTCCTGCATCCATGGGAAGTCCAATAGGAATGCTTGAAAAAGATATTTCCATCGCAAGTAGGCTTCACCACATGATACTGCCGGGAATAACTCTTGCCCTAGTTGGAATTTCAAATATCGCCCTTCACACTAGGCAAAAGGTCATAGACGTTATGAATTCTGAATATGTGCTCTACGCCTATTCAAGAGGAATAAAAAAGAATAGAATCGTAAATAGTTACGCCTTAAAAAATATGATCCTACCAGGACTCACCATACAATTTACATACTTTAGCGAATTATTTTCTGGAGCAGTCCTTGCAGAAAATGTATTTAACTATCCAGGACTTGGAAGTCTAACTGTAGAAGCTGGACTAAGAGGAGATGTACCTCTACTACTTGGTCTCGTTCTATTCAGTATGATCTTTGTCTATGTTGGAAATAGGCTTTGCGATCTTATGTATGTAATTCTAGATCCGAGAATGAGGTGGCAGGATGAAGATTGATTCAAGTACCATAAGAGAAAGTCTGCTTAATGAAAGGCAAGTTGAGTACAAGGAAGAACTTAGCAGAAAAAGAATTTGGATGATGATCATCATGATATTAACCGCATCATTTATCCTCTACGTTTACATTCATGGATCTTTCATCAGCGAAGAAGCACTATCTTCAAACTTTAGAGAAAAACTTATGGCTCCGTCTAAAGATCATATCTTCGGCACAGATCATGCAGGAAGAGATATGTATCTTAGAACGATTAAGGGTCTCGCAACTTCTATTAAAGTTGGATTTATCGGAACCATTGCCAGTTTTTTAATCTCAATAATATTTTGTATTTTACTTGTAGTTGGAAAAGAAAAGACAGATACTATTGTGAACTTTTTAATCGACGGGTTCTTATCCATACCACATATGATGTTTTTAATTCTCATTTCCGTTGCTGTTGGCAGGGGAATAAGAGGAGTTATAATCGGACTTGCTCTCACACATTGGACTGGACTTACGAGGATTCTTCGATCAGAAATTTTAGAACTTCTGGATGAGAACTATATAAATATTTCAAAAGCCATGGGAAAAAGCAATTTCTATATTTTTAAGAATCATATTTTGCCGCACCTACTTCCACAGATATTGGTAGGGCTTGTACTATTATTTCCCCATGCGATTTTACACGAAGCCGGGATAACATTTCTTGGTTTTGGACTTTCACTTTCCACTCCAGCAATAGGGATCATCCTTCAAGAGAGCATGAAGTATATAACCACTGGACATATTTATCTTGCACTATTTCCTGGACTTATGCTCGTATTCTTGGTGCTATGTGTAAATAGGTTGGGAGAAAATCTAAAAAGTTTCCTAGATCCAAATGAAATTCACAGGTGATGCTATGTTATTATCAGTTAAAAATTTAAATATATCATTTGAACAGTACACCAGCTTCTTTAGAAAGAGGATCGTCCACGTGGTTCACGATTTGAATTTGGAAGTAAGGGACGGAGAAATCCTGGCAATATTCGGTGCATCAGGCTCAGGTAAGAGTCTACTTGCTCACGCGATTTTGGGCCTTCTTCCATATAACGCATTAGTTTCTGGAGAAATAAAATATAAGGAAGAAGATTTAACCAAGGAGAGATTAAATAAACTTTATGGAAGAGAAATTTCTTTTATACCGCAGACAGTAAACTCACTAAATCCGCTTTTAAAAGTTGGAAGACAGAGCGAATACACTGCAGATAAAAGAGATGTAAAAAGAGTCTACGAAGAATTCGGTTTAGAAAAAGATGTGCTAAATCTCTATCCCCATGAACTTTCTGGAGGAATGTTAAGAAGAGTTTTAGTTTCAGATGCAATTCTTGCGGATGCAAATCTCATTATAGCAGACGAACCAACACCGGGAATGGATACGAAAAGCACTGACACCATCACAAATTATTTTAAATCTGTGAAAGCTAAAGGAAAATCTGCGGTGGTAATCACCCACGACATCGAAATGGCGATGAAATGTGCAGATAGAATTGCATTTTTCTATGACGGAACCATTATAGAAACTACAGAAATAGAAAAGATAGGCGAAGATGGAAATGGACTTATTCATCCTTATTCAAGGGCATTATTTAGAGCTCTTCCAGAAAATGGATTCCATTCAATAGAAGCAGGTGACCTATGCTAGAAGTTAAAAATGTTTCATTTTCATATGGAAATAAAGAAGTTTTAAAAAATATAAATTTGAGTCTTTCACCAGGAGAGCTGACGATTATAACCGCCCCATCTGGATATGGAAAATCAACCTTAGGCAAATTAATCGGAGGATATTTAAAACCAAGTAAGGGAGAAGTACTGGTCGACGGCAAAAATATTCTAGACTACAAAGGATATCTTCCTGTGCAGATGGCATTTCAGCATCCGGAAAAATCTGTAAACAGAAGATGGAAGATCGGCAAGATTTTAAACGAAGGTTGGAATGTAAATCGTGATGTGGCGGAAAAATTTGGAATAAAGGACTACTGGTTGGAGAAATTTCCACAGGAATTATCCGGAGGGGAACTCCAAAGAATTTGCCTTGCAAGGATAATGTCTGGTGAGACTAAGTACCTTGTTCTTGACGAAATAACCACCATGGTAGATGCAATAACTCAGGTGCAACTCTTCGAAGTGCTAGAACATTTTAGAATAGAACACAATATGGGAATGATTTTGATCTCCCACAACAAGAGACTTATAGATAGACTTGACGGAGAGGTCATAGATCTTACAAAAATATAATCCACCTTGGAGATTTCAGATTGTAAACAACAGGAATCCACCTTCGGGTGGTTTTTTATTGCAAATTTTTAATGAATTATGCAAATAAAATTTAATTGTAAAGATTCTTTACATAAACTAGGATTAATCTTTATATTGCCTTTACACTGACCACCTATAATGAAAGTCAAGAGGTGATATTAATGAAAAATTTTATGAAAGGATTAGTTATCGTCCTAGCATTTGCCCTACTAGTAGCATGCGGAAAAGATACAGCTAAGAAAAATAGTTCAAACGAGAAAGTAAACAACCAAAAGACTGAAGAAAAGTCAGATAAGTTAGAAGGATCCATCACAGCATCTGGATCATCTGCACTACTTCCACTTGCACAAGACGCTGCAGACAAATTTAAAGAAGTTGAACCAAATATTTCCATCACAGTTAATGGTGGTGGATCTGGAACTGGACTTAAACAAGTATTTGACGGTTCAGTAGATATTGGATCTTCTGATGTATTTGCAGAAGACAAACTAGATGCAGAAAAAGCAAAAGAATTGGTGGACCACAAAGTATGTGTAGTTACCATGGCTGCTATAGTTAATAACGATATCGGTGAAAAAGTAAACGACTTAACAAAAGATCAGCTTAAGAAAATATTTACTGGAGCAATTAAAAACTGGAGCGAAGTCGGCGGACCTGATGAAAAGATTCTATTAGTAACAAGACCTGACTCTTCAGGAACTAGAGCACTATTTACAGAATATGCCCTTGATGGAGATAAGACTCAAGGTGAATCTTATCTAGAAACAGATAACTCTGGAGAACTTCTAGAAACTATAAAATCAAACAAAGGTGCAATTGGATATGTAGCTCTACCATATATTATAAATAACAGTGACGTTACCCCTGTTGCCATAGATGGTGTTAAACCTAGTCTTGAAACAACTTACGACGGAAGTTATCCTGTTTGGGGATATGAACACATGTATACAAAAGGCGAACCTAATGAAGTGGTAAAAGCATTTATCGACTACATCGTGTCCGACGAGTATGCATCTCATATTGAAGAACAAGGTTACGGCGCAACTTCCAATATGAAAGTAGAAAGATGATAAGAGAGAGAATAAGAAAAATAACTAGTCAGGACACGAAGTTCAGAGGGATAGTATATGGGATTTCATTTTCTACCATCCTTATAACTATCTTTATAGGAGTATTCTTAATGTACAAGGGACAGTATACATTTACTGCCCTTGGACATTCTTTAAAAGAATTTCTATTCTCATCTGATTTTAATCCTGCGGATTCTGTGGGAGCCAAGGGCACTGTTGGATCAGTACCATTTATACTTGGCTCTTTTTACACATGTGGACTAGCACTTCTATTTGCAACTCCATTTGCAGCAGTATCGTCAATATTTATAACAGAAGTATCTCCAAGGTTGGGAGAGAAATTCTTAAGACCGACTATAGAAATTTTCGTGGCGATTCCATCCATCGTCTATGGATGGACGGGACTAGTGGTGCTTGTACCATTTATAAGAGATCTATTTAATCTAAGCTACGGAAATAATATATTCACTGCTGCAATAGTTCTGTCTGTCATGATATTTCCAACCATTGCATCGGTCATGATCGACTCTTTAAAAGGAGTTCCAAAAGCTTACAAAGATGCATCCTACGCATTGGGCACCACGAGATGGCAAATGATTTACAAAGTTTTAGTTCCTGCGGGAAAATCTGGAATGATTACTGGAATTATTCTTGGACTTACAAGAGCCATGGGAGAAGCACTTGCAGTATCCATGGTAATCGGAAAGACGAAAAACCTACCGACTTCTATCTTCAATTCCGCTTCAACTCTAACTTCTGTAATTGCATCGAACATGGGAAATACTTTTGACAAGACGGAGTACAATTCAGTCCTATGGTCCATGTCAGCACTTCTATTTATAATTTCCATTCTTTTAATATTTTTAATTCACAAGGTAGGAGACAGAAATGAAGAAAATAAATAGGGCAAGAAAGATAGATAAATCTATTACAATTTTATTTACCACAGTTGCAGCGATGATCATACTTCTGCTTATGGCATTTGTGGGTTATGTGATTTTTAAAGGGATAAGATCTTTTGATTTAGAATTTTTAACCTTCACTAGAAAGGGAATAATGAACCAAGTCCTAAACACCATCTACATGGTATTTCTATCCTTGGTATTTTCCGCCCCGATTGGAATCTTAACGGGTATCTACATCGTTGAATTTGCAAGGGAAGGAAGGATGAAGAAATTTATAAAGCTTTCAATAGAAACTCTAAGTTCACTTCCTTCTATAATCGTTGGACTCTTTGGATACTTGGTATTTATATTAATGACAGGAGCAAAGTGGAACATGCTCGCAGGAGCTCTTACACTTTCAATTCTTTCAGTGCCACTTATTGCAACTACAACCATCGATGCACTAAACGGAGTTAAACAAGAAGTAAGACTTGGAGCCTACGCCCTTGGAGCAACATCTAAGATTACAATCTTACAAGTTTTGCTTCCAGCTTGTATCTCAAGAATCTTCACTGGAGTACTACTTGCAGCAGGAAGGTCATTTGGAGAAGCGGCGGCACTTCTATATACGGCGGGAATGAGTACGGACATAGTTTGGTCAAACTTAGATATTACTTCTAGGACCAACTTCTTAAATCCATTTAGACCAGCAGAGACATTGTCCCTTCATATATGGGCACAGTTCACAGAATCAACGGCAGTAAACGCAAAAGATATAGCAAACTTTTCTTCTGCGGTGCTTATAATAATAGTTCTTCTTTTCAATATATTTGTAAGGAAGTATTCAAAATCATTGGATAGAAAATTGGGAGGAAAAGTTGAGTAAATTTAAAATAGAGAACCTGGATTTTTATTATGGAAATTTCAAAGCTCTAAAAGATATAAACGTGGAGATGGAGGAGAAGGAAGTGACAGCACTTATCGGACCTTCTGGATGCGGAAAGAGTACATTTTTAAAAATCTTAAATAGAATGAGCGACTTAAATGACAATTCAAAAGTAGATGGCAAAATTCTACTTGATGGCAAGGATATTTTTACAGAGATGGACCCAATTGAACTGAGATGGAGGGTCGGAATGGTATTTCAAAATCCAAACCCATTTCCAAAATCCATCTATGATAATGTAGCCTTCGGACCAAGAGTTCAAGGAATAAAAAATAAAAAGGAGTTAAACGAAATAGTGGAGAGATCTCTCTATGATGCAGCTCTCTTAGACGAAGTTAAAGACAGACTTAAGAGCTCAGCTTTGGGATTATCTGGTGGGCAACAACAAAGACTCTGCATCGCAAGAGCATTGGCAACGAAGCCAGAAGTGCTACTTATGGATGAGCCAACCTCTGCACTAGATCCTATATCCACTTCAAAGATTGAAGAATTGGTGGACAGATTAAAGAAGGACTACACAATAATAATTGTCACCCACAATATGAGTCAAGCTTTAAGAATATCTGACAAGACAGTCTTCTTCCTACTTGGAGAAATAATCGAAGAGGGACCGACCCTAGAATTATTTGAAAGACCAAAGAAGAAGAAAACTGAAGAATATATAACAGGAAGGTTCGGTTAATGAATAGATTAGATAATAAATTATTGGATTTAAATACCACCATGCTCGAAATGAGTAGACTTGTGGAAAGAGCAATTGAAGAGCTTCTAAAAGCGATAAAAGAAGAGGAAGATATAAGCCTCGAACATTTCAACTCTGTCTATGAAGAGCTCGATTCTCTAGACAAACAGGTGCAAAACACATGTCTTAGAATGCTTCTTGAGTTTCAACCGGTGGCAGGGGACTTTAGAAAGATAAGTTCAGCCTTAAAAATGGTAACTGATATAAATAGAATCGGAAATCAATGTATAAATATTGCAAGAATTATCTCTGAAATGAATCCTGTGGTGGAAAAAGATCTCTACCTGGAAATATTTAATATAGCCACCTATTCAAAGGATGTAGTGAAATCTGCAATCTATTCCTTTATCAAAAATAGCTATGAAGATGCGGAAGAAGTGACGAAAAAAGATGATTCGGTGGACGAAGAATTTATGAATATAAAGAATAGAATGATTAAAAGGATACAGAACGGAGATCTAGATGCATCTATGATAGTTGATATAATAATTATAGCTAAATATTTCGAAAGAATTGCTGATCACGGTAGTAATATTGCAAAATGGGTAAAATATTCTACAGGGGGAACAATTGAAAATAGCAATAATTGAAGATGAAGAGGATATAAGAAAATTAATTGAATATGCACTTTCAACCCAGGGATTTGAAGTAAGTACCTTCGAAAAAGGCCCAGATTTTTTCAAAACGGAGATTCTACCGGATATAATTCTACTAGACATCATGCTTCCAGGTATGAGCGGACAGGAAATATTAAAAAAGATTAGAGAAAATATAAAGTTCGACAACACACTTGTAATCATGTTAACCGCAAAATCTGCAGAGATGGATGTTGTAAGCTGCCTTGAAGCGGGAGCGGACGATTATATCAAAAAACCGTTTGGAGTAATGGAACTGATTTCTAGGGTCAAAGCTCATATCAGAAGGCTCGGAAGAGAAGCAGAAGAAATCGAAGTAAGAGATATTAAAATCGACACCAAGAGAAGAACCGTTAAAAAGGACGGAGAAGAAATAAATCTCACCTACAAAGAGTTTGAACTTTTAAAATACTTGGCGGAAAATAAATCCATAGTCTTAACTAGAGAAAATATCATCGAAAAGATATGGGGCTTCGACTATATTGGAGAGACAAGAACGGTGGATATGCATATTGCCAGCCTAAGACAGAAAATCGGTGAAGACTATATAGCAACTATTCGTGGCGTAGGCTACAAGATGGAGTAATATGAGAAAGAAAATATTTAATTCCATGGTTTTGATATCCGTCTACTGTTTACTATTTACAGCATTTTTCTCTGGACTTGTATTCTATAGAATATATAGACAAAACGTAGAGAAAAATCTACAAACCACAACTAGGCTCATAGTAAGTCAGTATGAAATGGATAACAGCAGCCTGGAAAGATTAAAAACACAGGGGTTAAGAATAAATTTAATAGATAGTGATGGCAAGGTTCTATACGACAGTGAGAAAGATTCTTCCACCTTTGAAAATCACAGAGAAAGACCGGAGATAAAAGATGCACTGGCAAAAGGCGAAGGCAAGTCCATAAGGTATTCAAAGACATTAAACAGAGACACCATCTACCATGCGATAAAATCGGATGGCAAAATAATCAGGGTTGCCCAAGAAGTAAACTCGGTATTTTCCATATTTAGAATAATATTTCCAGTTGAAATATTTATAGTGGTGGCGTTATTTCTACTTTCACTATTTATTTCCAAGAGAATTACAGAAAATATAACGGAACCGATAAAACTTGGAGTTTACAAGCATCAAAACCTATATCCAGAACTAGATCCATATCTAAGAGAGATAGACGAAAAAAATCTAGAACTTGAAAAACTCTATTCCATTGAAAAGAGTCAAAACGATACTGTGGAAGCAATCTTAACGAAGATGAAAGAAGGACTTGTAATATTTGACAGATCACTAAGGCTTGTGCTGATAAATGATTCTGCCATAAATATTTTAAAGCCAATCAACTCAAAGAAGGGCTCCCATATATTGGAACTTACCAATGAATCTAAAATTTTAGATGCGGTAAATGAAGGTTTCAAAGGAAAATATATAAAAGGCGAGATTGAAATAGATAATAAAATCTATGAATACTTCATCTCACCAGAATCAGAATCTCTAGGAGGAGTAGCACTTCTTCTAACAGATAAAACCTATGAAAATAGTTTGAAACAAAAGAGGGAAGAGTTTACAAGCAATGTAACCCACGAACTAAAAACTCCTCTTACAATTATCTCGGGATTTGCAGAACTTTTAAAATCTGGAAACGTTGAAGAGGAAAAGACAAAGGAATTTGGCGGAATAATCTACAAACAATCCACCAATTTACAAAGACTAATAGACGATCTATTAAAGATATCTAAACTAGAAGCAAATGAATCTATAATAATCGAAGAGCTAAGTATTGACAAGCTTGGTGACGAAGTCTGTGACGACCTTGCAATCGAAATAAAAAATAAAAATCTAAACCTAGTAAAAGATTTCGATAGGGTAAAAGCAAAGGTCAACGGAGAAATGATAAAAGAAGCTATGATGAATCTCTTAACCAACGCAATCAAGTACAATAGAGAAGGCGGCGAAATAAAATTTAGAATAGCAAAAGAAGATGGAAATGTTTTAGTACAGATATCCGACAATGGAATAGGAATCGAAGAAGAATTACTAGACAGAATATTCGAAAGATTCTATGTAGTGGATAACTCCAGATCCAAAAAAATATCCTCCACAGGACTTGGACTATCCATAGTAAAACATATCGTAGAAGCCCACGGGGGCAGGATAGAAGTCACATCAGAAGTAGGAAAGGGCAGCACCTTTACAATCTATCTTCCTATGGATAAATAAAAAATAAAATTTTTCAAAAAAATACCCGGACATTAGATTAATAGTCCGGGTTAATTTTTTTATTATTTATTAACTTTGTATAAAAGATTCTTTATAGTTGGATCTCCGAGTAGACTGTCTTTAGTTTCATTGTATTTTTTGATTGCTTCATCAGGATTGTAAGGAATACCTTCCGCATTTGATTTAAGTGCTTTCAAATGTTCTGCAATTCTGATGTTAAAAACTGTAAGATCTTCTACAACTTTTGTAGCAGCCTTTTGATCCTTCTTGATAAGAGAATCGTCAAATCCATTTATAACATTCTTTAGAGTTTCCATAGATTTTAGTAGGAAATTGTGGGATTCTTTAAACTTATCAGGCACCTTTAGATCTTCAATCTTCTTTATTATATCAGTAGCTTCAGCCTTTTTAGCTTCGTAGATTTCTTTAAGCTCAGTTTCGTTATACTTGCTTGCATTTTCGAATAGATATGACTTCATTTCGTCAAATTTTATTTTTAATTCTTCTTCTAAACTCTTAGCCGTATCGTAGTATTCTTTTTCTTCTGCAGTTAAATTAAGTCCGTCAGCAGATTTAGTTTCAAGGATAACTTTGTAAGTTTTTGCATCCCAAGAAGTCTTAACTCCGAAGTTTTCAGAGATAAATCTAAGTGGTACAAAGGTTCTGTTATCCTTTAAAAGTGGAGCAACATCAATCATAGCAGCTTTGCCATCTACTTTTGCTTCCTTATTACCGATGGTAAGTTCGATTTTTTTATCATTGTTTGTAATAGTAACAAGTTGTGCTTTTTCATTCCAGTCAACCTTGAAACCAAGTTTTTCAGAAATAAATCTAACTGGTACAAAGGTTCTGTTATCCTTTAGAAATGGCTCTACATCTGTAGCAACTACTTCGTTATTTAAAACGATGGATATTTTATTTGCACCGCTTGCAAGTACAAAACTTGGTACAAGTAGTAGAGCTAGTATAATAGTAAATATTTTATTTTTCATTTTGACCTCAATTCTTGTCGTTTGTAGTATCTTCTATAGTTGTTTCCGTTTGTTTTTCTTCTCTCTTGTATCTATTTTCTACATAGTTTAGACTCTTGTCTTCGCTTGACATGATTTCGATGAAAGAATCTTCTGATCTAGCAGGTACAATTTTGCCGTTTTCGTCGTCTTTGTAGAAGATGATGTATTCTCTTCCGGATTTAAGAGTCTTCGGAATGGTCATCTCAACTTGAGAAAGATCACCCTTGTAGTCTACGACGAAGCTTGCAGTATATCCTTCAGCTGAATCTTGATTAACTCTTATACGAGAAATATAAGAAGAATCATCGCAAAGGCTCTTTAAAAATTCTTTGTTATAAGCTTTTGGAGTAGCTTCTGGAGCAGTGCCTTCTTCGCCTTCAGTATTTTCTGAATCTGTACCATCAGGATTTTCTCCGGTTTCAGTATTTGTAGTTCCTTCTTGATCCGTTTTATCTTCGCCTTCTTTGTTATTTGTAACTTCAGTAGTCTTTGTGTTTTGATTTTCTACTGGAAGTTTAGTAGTTTTATTCTTCTTGCAACCTACTAAAAGAAGAGGAAGTATTAGAAGTATAATAAATAATTTTCTTTTCATAAAAACCTCCTATTATGTATATTGTATCATAAATATTTTACTTTTAAAATTTATAAAACAAGATATAATTATGTTAAGAATTAATGGAGTCAAAACAACATAAACTTGTATATCTTTGTATAAAGTGTTATAATTTATTTACCGAAAGCCTTATTCGTTAAGGACAAGGTACTCATAAGAGGAAAGAGCCTTATTCGTTAAGGACATTGTAAGCAGGCTTTAAGCCTGCTTAATTTTTTTTAGGAGATAATAGTGAAATTTCAATTATTTGATGTTTATTTAATAGATTTTAAAAACAACATTGGTGGTGAACTAAAAGGGAAACATTACGCAGTTATACTTTCAGATTTTTCTTATGGAGATAGTACAATCTTAGTTGCACCAATTACCAGTAAAAAATCAGGGAAAAAATATCGTGGAGGATTTACAATAAATTGTAGAGACTATCAGCAGAATCCATCATATGAGAAAGCTTTTGTACGTATAAATAAATTAAGGGAAGTTTCTACAGAAAGAATATTAGGAAATAAAATTTACAATTTGAATGATTCAGATATTGAAAAGTTAAAAAAATCATTTAGAAACATATTTAAGTTTATAGAATAATTTTTAGCACACTTCATTTTAGTGTGTTTTTTATTGCAAAATTTTAAATTAAAAGAATTTTATAATTATTTTTTGCTTCTTATTCTCAATACTTTTATAAATTAACTAGTGATAATCATTGTGTTATAATATAATCATGAAAAATATAATTTCTGATGAACTTATGAATCTTTTTAATATTTTAAATAGTCACTATGAATCCTACTTCGTTGGTGGGGCGGTTAGGGATATGATCCTCGGATATAGTATCCATGATTATGACATCACAACCTTGGCAACTCCAGATGAAATAAGGAAGACTCTTAAGATGTACACTACAATTGACATAGGTGGATCTCTTGGAACTGTGCTTGCTCTTACAGAAAATTATTCTGTGGACATTACACCTTTTAGACTTGATGGTGAATATAAAAATTTTAGAAAGCCGGAGGAAGTTATTTTTTCTAAGGATGTAAAAGAAGACTTAAAGAGAAGAGATTTTACTATAAATGCTATACTCTACAACGGAGAATTTATCGACTACGTTGGCGGACTTAGAGATTTAAAAAATAAAATTATTCGTCCAATAGGAGATGCGAATATAAGGATAAAAGAGGATGCCTTAAGAATTCTTCGGGCGGTGAGATTTGCCACAAAGTATGATTTTGAAATTGAGGCGAGTTTAGAATCTGCTATAATTTCAAATGTAAATCTACTTAAAAATATATCTTTCGAAAGAATTCGCGATGAATTTGTAAAGATTTTACTTGATAAAAACGTAAAAAAGGGTATGAATCTTTTAAGGAAGCTACATATTTTTGATATTATCCTTCCTGAAATCCTACAAACCTACGATTACGATCAGAATTCTAAGTATCACGAGAACAATCTCTACGACCATATTTTAAATGTGGTGGGATATTCTCCAGAGGTTTTAGAGGTTAGACTTGCAGCACTTTTACATGATATTGGTAAGCCTGCTACATTTTCTATGGGAGATGATGGAGTGGCTCACTACTTCGGTCATGAAATTGAAAGCAGCAAAATTGCAAAAGAAGTGCTTAGAAGATTTAAGTTTTCAAATGAAATTATAAAAAAGGTAGTCATACTTATTGAAAATCACATGACTTTTCAAAGTGTCATGACAGATAGGGCACTTAGAAGACAGATCAGAAAAGTAGGAAACGAAAATATTTTAGATCTCTACGACCTTATGGTTGCTGATAGACTTGGCACTATGAAATCTCGTTCTGCTGATGATATTTACACGAGGAGAGATAGGGTAGAAGAGCTTCTAAAGGAGCCGACTTCGAAACCAAAATTTTTAAACATCAGTGGTTCAGATTTAATTGAAATGGGTTTTACACCGGGACCAGAATTTAAAAAAATTTTAAATGATTTAACAGAAATGGTGCTCGATGACCCTGAAATAAATACAAATGAAAAACTAAGACAGATAGTAGAAAGGAATTACAATGGCTAGACTATTTGGAACAGACGGAGTAAGAGGTATTGCAAATGAATACCTAACTCCAGAATTGGCATATGATATAGGAAAAGCAGCGGGATACGTGCTTGGAAATGAAAGTACATTTAGAAGAGTTATAATCGGAAGGGACACGAGACTTTCTGGAAATCTTTTGGAATGTGCGGTTGCATCTGCTCTTATGAGCATAGGTTACGATGTTGAACTTGTAGGAGTTGAACCTACACCGGCAATAGCCTATTTAACTAGAAATGGAGATTATGATTTCGGTATAGTTATATCCGCATCTCACAATCCATTCGAATACAATGGAATTAAATTTTTCAGTCACGAAGGTTACAAACTAAGTGATGAAGTTGAAGATAGAATCGAAGAGCTTATACATTCTGACGTAGCTCTTTACAAAACTCTTCCTTACGACGAAATCGGAAAGGTAATCCACACAGATGCTAGAGAAAAATACAAAGAATACTTAAAATCTTGTCATGATTTCGATCTAGAGGGATTAAGAATTGGAATCGATGCTGGAAATGGAGCCATATACAAAATTGCAAAAGAAGTGCTAGAAGACTTAAATGCAGAAGTGATGATTATAAACGACAGCCCGGACGGCACTAATATAAATAAATCCTGCGGCTCAACAAATCCAGAACTTATAAAGAATCTAGTTAAAGAAAATGGACTTGACGTTGGATTTTCTTTCGACGGAGACGCAGACAGAATAATCGCTGTCGATGAGCTCGGTCGTGAAATCGACGGAGACCATATCCTTGCAATCTGTGCAACCTATCTTAAAAATACAAAGGGACTTAAAAATAATATTGTAGTTGGAACAGTAATGACCAATATCGGTCTTGCAAGATACTTAGAAACCATAGGTGCACAGCTAATAACCACCAAGGTTGGAGACAGATATATTTTAGAAGAACTCAGAAAAAGAGATGGAGTCCTAGGTGGAGAACAATCCGGTCACGTAATATTTTTAGATTACAACACCACAGGAGATGGACTTGGCACGGGATTATTCCTTCTTGAAGCTATGAAAAATATGAACATGAAACTATCAGAGTTAAACGACCTTATGGTTTCATATCCACAAGTTTTAGAAAATGCAAGAGTTAGAAATGAACTCAAGTACAAGTACGAAGAAGATTCTGAAATCGTAGCAAAGATTAAAGAAATCGAAGAAAAATTAGAAGGGGAAGGAAGAGTAGTCATAAGGACCTCTGGTACAGAACCTGTAATAAGAGTTATGATTGAAGGAAAAGACACAGAAGTAATAGGAGAGTATGCGAGAGATTTGAAAAAGCTTATTGAAAGCAAACTCAGTTAGGAGGAAATATGGTAGGAATAGTAGTAGATTCATGTTGCGACCTTACAAGAGAAATTATTGAAAAATATAATGTTGCAGTCGTACCATTTAAAATGACGATAGAATCAAAAGAATATGTAGATGATGAAAATCTTGATTTAGAAGCATTCTTGACTAATATGCAAGCATCTAAAAAAGGAGTCGTTACATCCTGTCCATCGCCTCTAGAATATAAAGAAGCAATCCTTTCAAGAAACACAGACGAAGTATTTGTAATCACAATTACAAGCAAACTATCTGGATCTTATAACTCAGCGATGGTTGCAAAACAAATGGTAGAAGAAGAAAATAAAAATATAAAAGTACATGTTATTGATTCTTTAGCAGCTGGAGCAGGAGAGATTGCACTATTTTTAAAACTAGTAGAACTTAGAGAAGGATTATCATTTGAAGAAATTGTTGAGAAGATGGAAAATCTAAGAGATAGCATGAAAATATTCTTTATCCTAGATAAGTTTGATAACTTAGTTAAGAATGGAAGAATGGGAAAAGTAACAGGCATCATGGCAGGGGCACTAAACATTAGACCAATTATGCACGGCGTTAACGGAGAGATCGAAGTTTTCCAAATCAATAGAGGATTTAAAAAATCTCTTGTAAATTTAGCTAAAAATATCGGAGAAATGTTCGATGATTTAGGAGAAAGACTGATCATCACAGTAGGAGTTGGATCAGAAGATAGATCCGAATTTTTAAGAGAAAAACTGGAAGAAATGTATAATTTTAAAAACTATCATTACTTCACAGCAAATGGACTAACATCAACCTATGCAAATGTTGGCGGAGTAATCGTAGCTGTAATTTAATATAAAAATAAAAGCGGCTTAGACCTGAACCCCGAAATCCGGAATAAGGATGGAGGGGTTTTTTGATGTTAAAATTTATCTCAAAAAAGGCGACCTACAGCCGCCTTTAAAATATAAAAGATTAATCAAATTTATTTTTTAAAATTCTATGTTCCACAGAATATTCATTGTCCAAAATCTCAACTTCATATTCCTCGTTAAACATAGGTGAAGATAAAATATAGTCGCCAGTAGTAGGAGAAGTTGCCATAGCGATGTTATATAGGGTTGCAATTCTAAGGAGAGCCTTGACATCTGGGTCATGAGGTTGCGCCTCAAGTGGATCCCAGAAGAAAACTAAAATATCAATTTCCAAATCAGAAATTTTTGCTCCTAGCTGCAAATCGCCACCAAGAGGACCAGAGACAAGCCTCTTTACATCCAGGGAAGTCTCGCGAGAGATTAGTGTAGCAGTTGTGCCAGTTCCAATAAAATTGTGACCTCTCAGTTTTTCTTCGTGCTTTTTTACCCAATCCAAAAGTTCTTTTTTCTTGTGGTCGTGGGCAACAAGGGCAATATTTTTCTTTTTATTAACTTTAATTTTTTTAACTTCCATAAGTACCTCGAGTTCTAAAAATCATGACTTAGTTCTTTCTTTCAAGTATATATTATCAAAGATTAAAATTCTTGCATAGCTTTTTAAAATATGTCGAATGTCAAAAGTATGTAATTTTTACGAATAAAAATTTGAGATATGAAAATATAATACTTTTAAATAATCTATCCAAATTACAATAAAATTTTTACATAAAAATATCTGTTGGTTTTTTACTCCCCAACAGATATTATAGCCAATAAAAACTAATTTATATTTTTAAATTTTGTATATATACAATTCTTTACCTACTTGTTTAAAACCAGCAGCTTCAAACATCTTTTTACTTTGTGTATTAAAAGAAAATATGGTTGCTTTTAATTCTTTTATACCTTTTGCTTTTGCTAGTAATATCATTTGATTAATACATTTTCTACCAATGTGCTGATTTTGAAATTCTTTTGAGACAACAATAGCAATTTCATTATCATTAAAAATAGACACATCGCCTACTAGGGTATTATTAAATTCAATGTAGTAACAATCGCCATTAGAAGAAAGATAGTTATACATAGCATCTAATCTTTCTATTGTATAAGGAATATCTATGTTATCAACTTGTTTACAAACATCTAAATCTTGATACCATTTCAGAGTGATTTCTTGATTTGGAAAATATGAAATGAGTTTTAGATTATTTTCAATTATTATTTCTTCCATATTATTTAATATTTTTTGTAAAAGTCGGCAGAGGGAAATCCTTCTGCCGATAATTTTTGATTTATTTTATTAATAATTCTTTACAAATTCGTAAAGTGATTTAACTGGTACTCCTGTTGCTCCTTTTGGTAGGTAGCCTTTTTGAGAGTCTCCAAATGCTGGACCTGCTATGTCTAGGTGAACCCATGGTCTTTCTTCTACGAAGTTTTCTAAGAATAATCCTGCGGTGATTGATCCGCCGCCACCTGAAACAGAGTTTAATAGGTCAGAAATAGTTCCCTTTACTGCTTCTCTATGAACTTCAAAGGTTGGCCATCTCCATACTAATTCTCCTGATTTTTCGAAAGCTTTAGCAATCTTATTATAGTTTTCGTCACAGTTTGAAACTGATCCTGTGGTGTACATTCCTAGTCCAACGATACATGCTCCTGTAAGTGTAGCAAGGTCAACTATAACTTTTCCGTCGTACTTAGTAGCTGCATAGTAAAGTGCGTCTGCAAGGGTTAGTCTTCCTTCTGCATCAGTGTTTACAACTTCGATTGTTAGACCTTTCATTGAACCGATGATGTCTCCGTTTTTATATGCGTCACCAGAGATTAGGTTTTCGCAAGCTGCAACAATTCCAACTACATTTTTCTTAACTTTATTTTTTGCTAGGGCATGGATAGCTCCGATTACTGCTGCTGATCCACCCATGTCTGATTTCATACTTGCCATTGAGCCTGCAGGTTTTATTGCGTATCCACCTGCGTCGTAGGTAAGTCCTTTTCCAACTAGCATGATTGGTTTTTCATTTGCAACTGGAAGGTATTCCATAATTATAAATTTAGGTTCTTTGTCTGATCCTCTTGCAACTTGTAGGAATGCTTCCATGTTTAGTGCTTCGATTTCAGATTTTCCTAGAACTTTTACATTTACTCCTAGGTTCCCAAGATCTTCATTTGCAAAGTTTGCTAGTACTTCTGGATACATGTCATTTGCTGGTGTGTTTACAAGGTCTCTAGTTACAAACACCCCTTCTAGTACAATTTTATATTCTTCGACTATATTTTCAAGTCCTTCAGCACCTTCTATAAATACTGTAGTTTCTCTTTCGTCTTCATCTTTCTTTAGATATTTATCGAATTTATAAGTGGCTTGTAGTGCACCTTCAACTAGCACTTTAAGCACATCTTCCTTTTCAAAAGATGAAACTTTTTTAAGAGAAAACTTCATATCTTTTTTGATTTCAATAATTTTTTTTGGTTCCTGCGAAGATTGCGCGTCTTAGGTGGTCAAGATTACTTTCTTTTCCAATTCCTACGAATACTCTTTGCGTTTTGCCAGGTCCTAGGATGGTTAAAATATTTCCAAGTTTTGGACTAAAAGATTCCTTTAGGTATCCGAGAGTTTCGTCGCATACGTTTAAACCTTCAAAATTTTCTGGAACTAGGACTAATTCTACTCCTTTTCCACTTTCAATTTTAAAATTCATTTGTCTCCTTCTTTCTTTAAATAATATTTATCATCAATAATAGTATATCAAAAAAATATTTTCTATTCTATCTTTTCTAGTTATTCTAGGAATTAAACTTTTCTTTATATTACAAATAAAAAATGGTAGTCGGATTTTCCAACTACCATTATTTTTTAAATTTGATTTTCTATCTTTTCTACCACATCTTTAAGAGCATCTATGATTTCTATATGTTGAGGACAGACTGATTCGCAGTGACCGCATTCTATACATTCAGATGCCTTGCCATTTGTTCTGGTCGCCAAGTCATAATTATGTTCGAAGTTTGCTGTTTCATACATCTTCTTTTGGTTTAGAATGGAAATCATACTTGGAATACGAATGTTTTGAGGACATCCTTCGAGACAGTATTCACAAGTTGTACAAGGAATTAAATCGATAGAATTTAAAATTTCTACAACTCTATCTATTGCATTCATCTCTTTATCATTTATTTTTTTGAAATCCTTCATGTAGGACAAGTTGTCCTTCATTTCATCAAGGCTTGACATGCCGGAGAGAACCATCCTTACTCCTTCGAAGGAAGCTGCAAATCTAATTGCATAGCTTGCCATGGAACCACCGTTTAGATCTTCTAATATTTTTCTAGCGTCTTTAGGTAGGTTTGCGAGTTTTCCGCCTTTGACAGGCTCCATAATAATTATTTCCTTATTATGTTTTCTGCACACATCGTAGCAAGCTTTGGACTGTACGATTTTGTCATCAAAGTCTATATAGTTAAATTGAATTTGCACCATCTCGATCTCTTCATGTTCACTTAAAATCTTATCAAGAAGTTCTGCACTATCGTGAAAGGACATGCCAATATGTTTTATAAATCCTCTTTCCTTAAGGGATTTAACTACTTCAAAGGCTTCACAGTCCATATATTTTCCGTAATTATTTCTACTCACAGAGTGGATTAAATAATTGTCGAAATATTCAACTCCGCAAGCTTCAAGCTGACTCATAAATAAAGGCTCTATGTCTTCCTTCTTTTCGAAGTACATAGCAGTAAGTTTATTGGTCAGAATATATTTATCCCTGCTATGTCTAGATGAAAGACATTTCTTCACAGCAACTTCTGAAAAAGTTTTGTGGTATCCGTGGGCTGTGTCGAAGTAGTTAAATCCATTTTCCAAGAAATAATCCACCATTTCACATACCTTGTCGTATAAAATTTCTTCTTTTTCTCCTGTTACAATCTTTGGAAGTCTCATCATACCAAAGCCAAGCAGTTTGTTTCCAAAATTAACACTCATATTACACCTCTTCATTTTATTTATACCTTTTATAAATTGTAACATGTATAATATTTAATGCCAAAAGAGATAGAAAATAATTTTTATAAATTCCTTTAAGATTTTTAAAAAATCTATTGACAGGAGGGGAATAAAAATAGATAATGTATATATAAATACATGAACAAGTATTCATATAATATTACTTACGAGGAGGACTTATGAAGACGAAATTTTATTTAAAGGGATTAAATTGCCCTAACTGTAGCGCAAAGATCGTCGACGATATAAAAAAGTACGACGGCATCAATGATGTTAATTACGATCTTATACATGAGATGCTCTACGTAGAGCATGAAAAAATAGAAGATTTGCATAAAAAGATAGAGGATTCTGTAAATAAATTTGAAGATGGAATTGAAGTTTTACTAGCAGATAATAATTCTCAAAAAAATGATGAAGAAGACGATGAAAAAGAAGACTTCAAAAAGAATATAATTATTTACAGTTTCGTTCTACTGATGTTAATCGTAAATCATTTTGTAGATTACAATTTAAATGTTAAAAAGATTGTCTACTTAGCCCTATATGTAGCAGTGGGATATGAAGTAGTATTCTCTGCCTTTAAAAATATTTTAAAGGGACAGATTTTCGACGAACAATTTCTAATGATGATTGCGACATTTGCAGCGATAGCCATTGGAGAATATCCTGAAGCGGTAGCGGTTATGTTATTCTATTCAGTTGGAGAACTTCTACAAGATATCGCCCTTGATAATTCTAGAAAAAATATTAAATCCGCATTGGAAATCAAACCAGAATTTGCAAATGTTTTGGACGACAAGGGAAATTTAATTACCTACAAACCAGAAGATGTAAAGGTTGGTGAAATAATTCTAGTTAAGCCTGGAGAAAAAGTGCCCCTTGATGGTGAAATTATAGAAGGAGAATCCTACTTAGATACTTCTATCTTAACTGGTGAATCTGTGCCGATTAAAGCAGTGGTGGGAGAAGAACTAAAGAGTGGATCTATTAATAAATCCCACGCAATAAAGCTTAGAGTTACTAAGGAATACTCCGATGGAGCAATTGCAAAGATCATAGACATGGTAGAAAACGCCAGCCAAAGAAAGGCAAATGTTGAGAGAAAGATTACAAAATTTGCAAAGGTCTACACTCCAGTGGTATGTGCAATCGCGCTACTTTTAGTTGTATTTGGACCTAGCCTATTTAAGATTGAACTTAGAGAAGCTGTGTACAGAGCCTGCGTATTTCTAGTTATTTCATGTCCATGTGCCTTTATAATTTCCGTTCCTCTTGGAATATTTGGAGGAATCGGTGCTGCATCCAAAAACGGTGTCTTTGTAAAAGGCGGAAACTATTTGGAAGCTCTTAAAGATGTAGGAATATTCGTATTTGATAAGACAGGCACCATCACAAAAGGTGTGTTTGAAGTTTCAAATATAAAATCCTACGAAGGATTTAGTGAAGAAGATGTGCTAGAGATTGCTGCAGCTGGTGAAATGTCAAGTAACCATCCAATCGCAAAGGCAATTGTAAGAAAGAGTAAAAATAAAATAAATATTAACGACGTGGTTGATTTTGAAGAAGTGCCTGGAAAGGGAATAAAGTACATCCTTGATGGCAAAGAAGTGTTGGTAGGAAATAGTAAGATCGTCGATGCAGAAGAAGTAGAAGGCACAAATATTTTTGTAAGCTATGACAAAAAATTAATCGGCGAAATTACAGTTTCAGATATTATAAAACCAGAAGCAAAAGATTTTATAAGCTCTCTAAAGAAGAATAATATCAAAACCTACATGCTATCTGGAGATGAAGTGACAGTGACAGAAAATGTTGCAAAAGAAGTGGGAATCGACCATGCAATTGGAGGATTACTTCCGGAAGATAAGGTAGCAGAACTTATAAAGATCAAGGAAAGAGAAAAGAAACTTATCTCCTTTGTCGGAGATGGAGTAAATGACAGTCCTGTTATCGCAGTGTCAGACATTGGAATTTCGATGGGAATGAGCGGTTCAGATATAGCTGTTGAAGCTTCAGACATAGTTATCTTAAAAGATAATTTAAATAAGATAATAGACGGAATTAAGATTTCTAGAAACACTGTAAATATTGTAAATCAAAATATAATTTTGGCATTTGCAGTCAAGGTTCTAGTACTTGGACTTGCAGGACTTGGTTATGCATCCATCTGGCTTGGAGTCTTCGCTGATGTTGGGGTAGCACTACTTGCGGTACTAAACGCCCTTAGAGCATTAAAACCAAAATTAAACTAATTAATTAAAAAAATTATCATTAAAAAATTTATAAGAGCACCTGCCTAGGCGGGTGTTTTCTTTTGTGTCAAAAGATTGATATAATAAACCGAAACTATTGTCAAATCATAGTTTTTAAAATAAAACTAAACAAAATCGGCAATTTACTATATAATGTTTAGTGAGGAGAATTTATGATAGTATTTGAAAATGTATTTAAAGAGTATCCGAATGGATCATTAGCCCTACAAAATATAAACTTGAATATACCTGAGGGAGACTTTGTATTCTTAGTTGGATCTTCCGGAGCAGGAAAATCCACCATGATCAAGCTTCTTATCAGAGAACTTCAAGCGTCAAGAGGGAAAATTTTAATAGATGGAAAAGATATAACTAAGCTTAGAAAATCTAAAATTCCTGAATTACGCAGGGGAATTTCTGTAGTTTTCCAAGACTTTAGACTTATTCCTAATAAGACAGTGTACGAAAATGTTGCTTACGCCTTGGAGATAAGAGGATATTCAAAGAAAAATATAAAAGAAAAAGTAACAAGAGCAGTTGAATTAGTCGGTCTTTCTGGCAAAGAACATTCAAAACCGGATGAATTATCCGGTGGCGAATCCCAAAGAGTTTCAATAGCAAGAGCGATTGTAAACGAAGCTCCAATCCTTGTTTGTGACGAACCTACTGGAAACTTGGACATTGAAACAGCATTTGAAATTATGAAGACCCTTGAAAATATAAATAAACAAGGCACCACTATAATAATGGCGACCCACGCTCAACAAATCGTAGACAGTATGAAGAAGCGTGTAATCACACTTAACGAAGGTAGAGTAATCTCAGATATAGAAAGTGGAGGTTACTATGAAGAAGTTTAGACAATTTATAAATGTACTAAAGGACGCATTCAAAGGAATGTGGAGAAATAAAGCCATGGCTATAGCTTCTACCGTATCCATAGCGGCGATGCTAATCCTATTTGGAATGGTATTTCTTTCTGTGTTAAATGTAAACTCATTGGTATACCAAACCACAGGCAAGATAGACAAGGTTATATTTTATTTAAATGATGATATTAAAGAAGACCGAATAAATGAACTGATTTCAGAAATAGCTGAACATGAAAATGTAAAGAATATTTCCTATGTTTCTAAGGAAGAAGCAAAGGAACAGTACAGGGAATCATTAGAAGGTAAGGGCTATGTCCTTGACTCTCTAAAGAGAAATGTATTCCCTGCATCCCTTGTGGTAGTCATGGATTCATTAGAAGAATCTGAAACCATAATAGATGATATAAAGGATGAAGATGGAATAGAATCCTATAATTTCCACGGAGACATCATAAACAAGATGCTAAGTGTGGAAAGAGGAATCAAAATCCTAGGGCTTGGAATAGTTTCTATCCTAGTATTTGTATCTGTAGTAATTATAAACAACACCATTAAAATTGCAGTATCCAATAGAAAAAGAGAAATCTCCATCATGAAGTACCTTGGAGCAACCGATTCATATATAAGAGGACCATTCCTAATAGAAGGATGTCTCTTCGGAGTCTTTGGAGCTTACATATCCTACTTTGCAATCTACAAGGGATATGGAATAATTTACGATAAGTTTATGATTGAACTGATGAAAATGGACCTATTTATACTTAATCCTAAATTTATAAACATAGACATATTTATTATGTTCTTAGCAATAGGAGTATGTGTAGGCTACCTAGGTTCACTTTTCTCAACTAAGAAATTCTTGGACGTGTAAAATGAAATTTAAAAGATTTGCAGTATTTTTTCTTTCTTTTAGCTTGCTTGTAACATCAGTTTTTGCGAGTACAAAAGAATTAAAGAAGAAGCGAGACAGCAAAATAGATCAAAAGACTAAAATTGAACAGAAATTAAAAGAAACCAAAGAAAAAGTTAAGAAGAAAAATGCAGAAGCTTCAAACGTTGAAAAAGAAATTGAAAAGCTAGATGCGGAAATTTCAAAATACGATAATTCAATCTTCGATTTAAATCAAAAGATGGATGTTTTAAACGTAGAAATTGCAAAAAATGAAAAGAAACTTGACGAAGCTAACAAAAACCTGGATGCTGTACAGGATGAATTTGGTGAAAGGATGAGAGCCTCCTATATGAACGGCAGAGTTGGGTACTTAGAAGTTGTCATGAACTCTAAATCCATAGAAGATCTGCTAAACAATATAGAAATGGCTAAGAGAATTGCAGAATCTGACAAAAAGATGATTGACTATGTAGATTTTCAAATAACCCAAATCAAAGAAGCCAAAGAAAAACTAGTAGTTGCTCACCAAGAGCTGGATAACAGCAAGAGAGCATTGGAAGTGCAAAGGGGCAAACTTGCGATTGCTTCTGAAAACAAAAGCAGGTACATGAATTCATTATTAAAAGATGTTGAAAAGTACAAACAAGAGTATGAAGCATCCGAAGCACTTTGGGCAAGCCTAGATAAAGAAATAGCAAACCTAAAAAAAGAAATACAATCTGCTGAAGCAAGAGAAAGTACATCTCAAAGGATGAACATCACCACCAGAGCGGGAGCGTCACTTGGATGGCCTGTACCAGGTCACACTAGACTTTCTCGTGGATTTGGAATGATGAAGCATCCAATCCTAGGATATATGAAGATGCATACTGGTATCGATATACCAGCTCCAACTGGAACACCTGCACTTTCTGCAGCTAAGGGAACAGTACTAATGGCTAGGACCCTTGGATCATATGGAAACGTAGTAATGGTAGATCATGGAAGCACAGTAACAGTATACGCCCATCTATCTGTAATAAAAGTTAGACAAGGAGATAGGGTTGACAAGGGACAAGTGGTTGGATTAGTTGGCTCCACAGGACTTTCAACAGGTCCTCACCTACATTTTGAAGTAAGGGTGAATGGAACTCCACAAAATCCACTTAACTTTGTATAGGAGAAAATATGAAAAAATTTCTAAAATTTGTACTAGTAGTTCTACTAATAATAGGAACCAATATTATAACCTTTGGTTTTGTCACCAAGAACTTCCTTGGAGCGGGAGATCAAGAAAAATTCTTGAAGCTTAAACTCGTGGAAAACAAAATAAAGAAGGACTACCTATATGAGGTAAAGGACGAAGACCTAAGGGATGGCGAACTAAAAGGGATGGTTGCAGCTCTAAAAGATCCATATTCAGAATACTTAACAGAAGAAGATCTAAAGGAAATGAACCAAGAAACTACAGGCTCCTTCTACGGAATAGGATTTACAGTATTTAAGAATGAAAACAATCAAATAGAAGTAGTAAGTCCGATTAAAGGAACTCCTGCAGATAAAGCTGGAATAAAACCAAAGGATATCGTCGTAAAAGTAAATGGCAAACCATTTACAGGTGACGAAATGAAGGAAGCAATAAAGATAATAAAGGGAGAAAAGGGAAGCAAGGTTCACCTAACTATTTACAGACCATCTACAAAAAAGACTTTGGAGATGGATGTAGAAAGAGATGAAATCAAAATAGAAACCGTAATCTCTCACAAAATAGAAAATCTAGGATATATTGGAATCATACAATTTAACGATCACACAGACGAAGAATTTAAAACTCACCTAGATAAATTAAAAAAAGAAAATGTAAAGGGACTAATCCTAGACCTAAGAGGAAATCCAGGAGGCACAGTGTCCTCAGTAGTAAAGGTAGCTGACATGCTCCTACCAGAAGGAACCATAGTCTCAGCGAAGGATAAAAATCACAAAATAGTATTCGAATATAAATCAGATAAGGACCAATATGACAAACCAATCGTAGTCCTTATAAATGAAGGATCAGCCTCAGCATCAGAGATACTTTCTGGAGCGATAAAAGATTTCAAGAGAGGAAAACTTGTAGGAGCTAAGAGTTTTGGTAAGGGAATCGTGCAAACAGTATTTCCATTCCAAGACGGCACAGGAGTTAAACTTACCACATCAGAATACTTCACACCATCTGGAGAAAATATCCATAAAATAGGAATAAAACCAGATTACGAAGTAAAGTTAAAAGAAAATGTAAAAGGAATCGGCTACGAATTCTTGAAGCAAGACACACAACTTCAAAAAGCCATAGAAGTTTTAAAGAAAGAAGTGTAATATGGAATCTCTCTTTTTATTTATCATAACAATGATAGTGGCAAACGCCTTTGAAAAAAGACTAAAGAGAGCAAATAACTCTGAAAAAAATTCGCCTAAAAAAAATAAAAACAGTACTTCCATTGACAAAATAAAGAAAGACCAAGAGAAGAGGAAGAGCTCTTTTAAAGATATTCTAAAAGAGATAACAAAGGAGATTGAAGAAGAGTCCAAAAAACAGGCAAAGGTGAAGACAGACTATCAAAAGGAAGCCTTCAACTCGCTTACGGAAGCGATAGGATTTAAAAACAAAAATAGAAAGAATACTTCCAAAGACACTGATTTAGAGGTAGAATCCAAGGAAAATATGCAGCCTGAAGATCTAAAGCCACAGGACCTTACAAAGGGCATGGTGGATTATGAAAAAGATTATAAAGGCTCATTAAATGAAAGTACAAAAGACTATAAGACCATAGAAGAAGATAGTTTTTATGGCGACTTGGTGGAAGAATCAGATGAAGAAATAAGGCTAGAGCATCTAAGAGAAGCTGTGGTTATAAAAGAAATCTTGGACAAACCAGTTTCAATGAGATAAAAAAAGTATTGCAGGGGAGACCCTGCTTTTTTTATGTAAAATATTAAATTTTGATTTTTGAATTCATCTGTCAATAAAAAAATAATTAAAAGATGAAAATATAAATAAAAATATTTTAAAAATAAAAATTAATATCTAGGACAAAATAAATCCGTAAAGCTATAGAATTATCAAAAAATAATAAAAGGTTACAAAACATTGAAAAAATAATTTCAATCTGATAAAATTTTAAGAGTAAATCCATCGATCGCAGGAAACTGAGGAAAGTCTGCGCTCCACAGAGCAAGGGTGCCGGTGAGAGACCGGTGGAGGCGACTCTAAGGCTAGTGCAACAGAGATATACCGCCACACACGTGGTAAGGGTGGAAAGGTGAGGTAAGAGCTCACCAGAGGTATAGAGATATACCTGCTATGTAAACCCCACTCGGAGCAAGACCAAGTAGGAGTAAAAAGCGTTGCTCGCGCTTTCCGGGAATGGTAGGTCGCTTGAACCAATTGGTAACAGTTGGTCTAGATAGATGATCGAATAAACAGAACGCAGCTTATAGATTTACTTGACAGATGATTCTGTCAATACATATTTACTTAATAGTTAAGAGATTATTAAAATTTCTTAACTATTTTGTAACTTTTTATTGATTTTTTGTTACCGCTTTGTTATACTATGGACAGTGAAATAATTTAAGGAGTGAATATTTTAAGTTATGAATAAAAAAACAACTGTCGCAGCATTGACATTATGCTTGGCAGCAGCTCTTGGAGCACGCGATACTGGAGTTTTCATAAATGAACATGTTCAGACTACCTATTCAGGTAATAAAATATACTTTGAACTAGAAGAAAAGGCAGAAATCTTACAAGAAGTTGAAGGTGGATACCTAGTTAAAAAAGGACCAGCTAGAGTAACTGTTCCAAAGGACAAAGTATTAATAACTGAAAAAGATATAACTACATATACAGTTAAAAATCCAACCACACTTAAGGGCGCTTCTGGTAATATCATCAGAAACCTATTCGTTGGCGAAGTTGTAACTGTAATTTCAACTGACGAAAACACTGTGCTTGTACAAACACAAGACAATTTTAGAGGCAGTGTTTCTAAATCAGCGCTTACATTAAAAGAAGAAACTTCTAAAGAAAATGTAACTGTAGCTACTGTAAAGACAAAAGCTAAGGCTACATCAAAAGATGGAAGTATCGATTTAAAAGCTGGAGATAAAGTAAATCTTGTAGATTATAGAAATAAATTCTTTGCTATAAATGTAAATGGTAAACTTTATAATCTAAGCCCTGCAGTTATAGATATCAAAACAGGTGAAACTATAAACTTCACTGAAGAAAGTATCCAAGAAGATGAAGCAGAATTAGAAGAAATAGCTAAGAAAGGAAGCACAAACCAATTTGACGGTATAGTAACTTTCAAAGATGGTAAGGCATCTGACATGGCTAACAAGGCTGTAGCAATAGCTCTAACTAAGCTTGATACTCCATATGTATATGGTACAGCTGGAAACGGATCATATGACTGTTCAGGTCTTATGTATGACATTTACAAGAATACATTTGGAATAAATATTCCAAGAAGTTCTCGTGAACTTTCAGGATTTGGTACACAAATTGCAAAAGAAGATTTAGTTGCAGGAGACTTAGTATTCTTTGCTACCACATCTTCAAATCAAGTTTCTCACGTAGGAATGTACATTGGTGAAGGCAAATTTGTGCATGCTTCATCAGGTCAGAAAAAAGTTGTAATAAGTTCACTTAACGAAAAGTACTATGGAACTCGTTACGTAAACGCAACTAGAATAGCAAAATAACATAGACAAATTAAATCCTAGGAATCTAGGATTTTTTTTATTTTTAGGGTATAATTTACTTATAAAAGGAGGAAAATTATGAACTTACACAGATCATCAACAGACAGAGTATTCGCAGGAGTATGCGGGGGTATCGCTGAAACATTTAATCTAGATTCCTCTACAGTTAGACTTATAACCGTACTTTTAATTTTATTTGGCGGCATGAGCCTATGGATATACATTGTAGCTGCATTACTTTTACCATTAGAATAAGGAGCTAGGCTCCTTTTTTTATGAAAATATAAGGAGTAATATGAAACTAATACACACTGGGGATTTACATTTAAAAAAATCCTTTAATAATATAAATTTTGATAAAAAATTAAGACAAGAAGATCTTTGGATCACTTTTGAAAATATTGTAAAAGCTTCAAACGATGTGGACTTTCTACTTCTGTGTGGAGATTTATACGAAAGGGAGTTCTTCACCCTTTCTGACTTAAAGAGATTCTTCCAAACATTGGCAAGCACAAGTGCGAGAGTTTTACTCTGCTTTGGAAACCATGACTTCATCGTAGATAGAGAAGTTCTAGACATAGTAGATATTCCAGAAAACGTATATATTTTTGGAAATAGTCTAGATTATTTTGAATTTGAAGATACGAGGTTCTACGGATTTTCCTGGGACAGAGACTCTGATCCAAAAATCGATTTAAATATTAATTTAGACCATAATTTTACAAATATACTTATGATTCATGGTTCCTATGAAGACATGGATAAATATTTTAGTTTCACAAAGGAAGACATATCAAGGTACGATTTCGTTTTCTTGGGTCATATTCACAAAAGCTGTGAACCTGCAAAAAACGTCTACTATTCAGGAAGTCCAGAAGGTCTTAGCTTTTCTGAAACAGGAGATAGAACTTATAATCTCGTAAATATTGTGGATAAAAACATAATTCTTGAAAAGATAAAATCAAATCGTAGAAATGTTGTAAATGAAAAGATAGATGTGACGGGTGTTGAACTTTATAAACTTATAGATAGGATTTCTAAGTTTAGTGATGAAGATGTAGTTCGCATCGAACTTATGGGCAAGGCGGAAAATCCTAAGTATTTCTTCGAAACTCTAAATGAAAGATTTCCAAGTATAGTATTTGAAAATAAAATGGATATGAAGGTGAACCTAGAAGAGATTATAGACAGGAATCAAGATAATTTCTTAGGTAAGTACTTGGAAAAGTTAAGCCTTGATAAACCGTTGGAAAGAAGGGCAATAGAAATCGGATTGGAACTTCTGGGTGATTATAATGAAATTTAAAAAGATTGAACTTAAGTCATTTGGAAAATTTAATAACAAGACCTTAGATTTTGAAGATGGCTTCAACTTCATCTATGGAGAAAACGAAGCGGGTAAATCCACTATGGAATCAGCAATCTATGGACTTTTCTATGGATTTTCAAAAGATTCTATAAAGAGAAGGCTCTATGACGATAAATTTGAAAATTATAGGCCTCTTTTAAGGGGAGAATATCACGCGAACATAGAATTTACCGATGAAAAAGATTTTAGAATCGAAAGAGATTTTGCCTCAGAAAATGTAAAGGTACTAAATTTAACAGATTCAGAAGATATTTCAGACGATATTGAATTTAACAAGTATTCCAGAATCAAACAACCGGGAGCCAAGTTCATTGGCATGAGCTCATCCATATTCAAATCCACATTTTTCGTAGAGTCAGATGCCATTGCACTGGTTGAAAGTCTTAGAACAGAGTTAAGAGACCTTATTCTTGAAGTAAGTAGCACTATGGACATATCTAGATCCACTTCAGTTGCATTAAAGGAGATGGATTCTAGAATAAAATCTCTTGGAAATGAGAGTTTAAAAAGCTCTAAACTTGGTGCTATTCAAGTAAAGGTGGATGGACTTTTAAAAGAGAAACTAGAGCTTGATGAAAAGTCTGAAAAGTACAATTCCTACCTAAAAGACTTAGAAGATCTCTACAAAAGAAATAAATCATTGGATGAAGAGTTAGTTCTTTGCAACAAAAAATCTGAATACGAAACCTACAAGGAAGTTGAAAGACTAAAAAAAGAAATCGAAAGGATTAGAGACCTTAAAAATCTAGACATCCATCGTTACGAAAAACTTTTGGATTTAAATGATAGACTTAAGAGAGTATTTAGCGAGATTGATGAAGTAAATCTAGAGCTGAAACAGAAAAAAGTTGAAACACTTACCAGTAGCGTCAAGAGGGACTACGAAAATCTCCGCAAGAGTTTAAATAGATTACAGGAGTTAAACAGCAGGAACTACTCTAGAGAGATTGCAAATATAGCCCATGACGTAGAAAATTTAAAAATAAAGGAAAAATTCCTCTACCTACTATTTTTAATTCTAGGGATTGCATCTATTGGGATTGCTGTAGCATCTTTTAAATTTAAGATTTACTATCTATTAATTTTACTTCTGCCAATAGCTTTCTATTTTCATTTAAGAGTAGTTAAATTTAGGGTAAACCATGGACTCATCCGTTCGCTGATATCTAGAATGGACGCTTTGAGAAGACTATCTCAAGATAAAACTATTGAAAAAAGAGAGATGGATACACTTTTCTCAGCCCTATCTTCAAAATATTCTGTGAAGACATCAGAGCTTGAAGATACTTTAATAAATCTGATGAGAGACGAAAGCATCAATGATTATAAAAAATCTCTTAGAGACAAAAATTATGAAGATAATCTAGAAAAATTAAATAGACTTAAAGAATTAAGGGATAAACTCCAATCAGAACTAGATAATAGTCTTAGAATGGAAGAGGTTTCAAACCTTGATGAACTTCGTGAAAAGTTCAAAAACTCAGCCACAGAAGAATCTGTAAATAATAGAATAAGAGAACTTAACAGAGCGATAGAATTCCATCTAAATGGAAAGAAATTTGAAGATTTAAATAGAGAAGTAGTAAGTACAGACTTTGACTTGGAAGCATTGAGAAAAGAAAAGAGAGAAGTTGAACTAAATATCTCCAAAAACGAAATAAATATTCAAAACTTGGATCTAAATTTAAACAGAATCCAAGAGATTGAAGGAGAGATCGAAGACCTTCGAGGATCCATGGAAGATTTAAATTTCGAAAGAGAAGCACTGGAACTTTCAAAATCAACACTTCTTAGGGTTATGCTTGAAAACAAAGAGGACAACCTACCTAAGATAATCGAAAAGACTTCTCTTTATTTTAGAGAAATAACAGAAGACAAGTACGAATACGTAATGATAGATGACGATTTGAAACTCTCAGTAAAATCAAGAGATCTAGGCATTACAATCGATGAGAAAAACCTAAGCACAGGCACCATCGGTCAGCTCTACCTTTCATTTAGACTTGCTCTAATTGAAATCATAAGCGAAGAAAAGATTCCTCTAATCATGGATGATGCGCTACTTACTTTTGATGATAGAAGGGCTAGAACGACTATGAAACTTCTTAGAAAAATCTCAGAAGATCGCCAGGTGCTTTACTTTACATCCTCAACAAGGGACCTAAAAGTTGCGGATGAAATGAAATTAAATATATTGAGGCTAGAAAAATGATCTACGCAATAGCAGACCTACACTTAGACTCCAGTGGCGAAAAACCGATGGATATCTTCGGTGAAAATTGGATAGGCCACGATAAAAAAATATTTGACTCATGGAATAAGAATATAAAAGAAGATGACTTAGTCTTGTTGCCGGGAGATATTTCCTGGGGACTTAAACTAGAAGATGCAAGGCGTGATTTAGAAATAATCGACTCTTTGCCTGGGACCAAGATAATCACCAAGGGAAATCACGACTATTGGTGGAGCTCCATGAGCAAATTAAACGCACTACAACTTAAAAAAACAATATTTTTAAATAATACTTCCTACGAATATAATGGCATAGGCATATGCGGCACTAGGGGTTGGATGGACAAATCTAGCTCCGAATACAAATCCGATATGGAAAACATATATTTAAGAGAGTTGGGAAGGCTTAGAAACTCAATAGAAAGTTCAAAAGCAGGAAGAAAGATAGTCCTTCTTCACTATCCGCCATTTGATGGAAATAAAAATCTAAATGATTTTGGTAAGATTGCATTGGAATATAAGGCGGAGGTTCTTCTCTATGGGCATCTTCACGGCGAAGGACATAGGGAAGTGGTGGAAGGTAATTTCGATGGAATGGAAGTCATCTGCGTTTCATCTGACTTTATAAATTTCGAGGTAAAAAAGATATGGGACTAGAGCAAGAAGTAAAAATAATTGGGGCAGATTTAGAAAATATTGAAACATATTTGAAAAATAATGGTGGCATATATCTCGGCGAAGAAGACCAAGTAAATATACTTATAAATTCAAAATCCCATCCAATTAAAAGTAGCACAGGATACTTTAGAATTAGGAAAACCCACTTTGTAGAAAGAAATGAAGATGAGATTGAACTGACCTTTAAAGAGAGGATAAAAGATAATAATCTTAGAAAAAGTGTGGAGCATACAGTCGTAATAAATGAACTGGAGCCCATGATTGAAACGCTTAGACTGCTTGGTTACGACAGTTTTGATAGTACTAAGAAAAATAGAAGATCCTACACTTACAAAGGGGCGAGATTTGATTTTGATACCCATGAAAAATCTGTGCTTCCATATCCTTATTTAGAAATTGAAGTAGAAGATAAAAATAAATTAGATGAACTTTTAAAAGAACTAAACATAAAGGATGAATTTGTATCCACACTTTCCATCAAGGAGTTAATCGAAAAAATAAAAGACTAGTGCAATAGATTTTTTTTGTGTTATAATAATATTGAAAGAGGAGGCTGAGGATGTCTTACAAATATATTAAATTTTTTAACGAGATCAAAAAAGATGATCTACCAGTAGTAGGTGGAAAGGGAGCAAACCTAGGCGAAATGACTGGAAATGGATTGCCAGTTCCTCCAGGATTTTGCGTAACCGCAGGAGCCTACAAAGATTTTATACATTATGCTGAACTTGACGAAGTAGTTACATTTTTAATCGAATCACTAAATGTGGACGATGTAGAACAGCTAAACGACGTATCTAAAGAAATTAGACAAAAGATTATGGAAGCCCCAATACTTCCAGAACTTGAAGAAGAAATTAAAAAATCATATTTAGATTTTTCAAAATCTATAAATATGACAGATCCAGAAGTAGCTGTTAGAAGTTCAGCAACCGCTGAAGATCTACCAGATGCATCCTTTGCTGGTCAACAAGATACTTACCTACACATCAGAGGAGAAAAAGAACTCGTAAATCATGTTAAGATGTGTTGGGCATCACTATGGACCGGTAGAGCAATTTATTACAGAGAAAAACAACATTTCGATCATTTTGACGTGCTACTTTCTGCAGTAGTTCAAAAGATGGTAAATGCTAAAAAAGCTGGTGTAATGTTCACAGCAAATCCAATCAACAAGAGTACCGATGAGATGATGATCAACTCATCATGGGGACTTGGTGAAGCGGTGGTAAGCGGAACAGTAACTCCAGACGAATATATAATCGACAAAAAAACAAAAGAAATCAAAGAAAAACACGTCGCTTCTAAACTATCAATGGTAGTTAAGAAGGAAGTTGGTGTTGGAACAGAAGTAGTAAATGTTGAAGACTACCTTGGAAAAGATGCAGTTGAAGCTGAATCTCTAACTAGAGAAGAACTAAACAAACTCATCGAAATGGGTCTAAAGATAGAAAACATTTATGGTTCAGTTCAAGACACTGAATGGGCGTTTGACAAAGATACAGGAGATTTTTACTTCCTACAATCAAGACCAATTACAACCATTGGTGGAGAAGAAAAAGAAGAAAAATTAATTCCGCTTTGTAAAGGACTTCCAGCAAGCCCTGGAATCGGACGTGGAATAGTTAAAAATATTAAGAATTTAACAGAAATCTCTCAAGTTGAAGAAGGAGATATCCTTGTAACTGAAATGACAAATCCTGACATGGTACCAGCTATGAAAAAGGCTAGAGCCGTAGTTACAGACGAAGGTGGAAGGACTTGTCACGCAGCAATCGTATCTCGTGAACTACAAATTCCATGTATAGTTGGAGCAAAGAATGCAACACAGGTTCTTAAAGATGGAATAGAAGTTACAGTGGATGCAACTAGAGGAATAGTATATAAAGGAAATGTTTTAAACGAAGAAGTAAAAGTAGAAGAAAAATCTACTGAAAAAGCTCAAACTGTTACAGCATACAATCCACCAATCACAGCAACAAAGATTTACATGAACCTTGGTGAACCAGATCTTGCGAATAAGTACAAAGATCTATCCTTTGACGGAATCGGTTTAATGAGAACTGAATTTATATTCACAAATATGATTGGTGAACATCCAATGTACCTACTCAAAACCGGTCGTGGAAATCTTATGATAGACAAACTTTCTGAAGGAATTTCAAAAGTAGCAACAGCTATCTTCCCAAGAAATGTGGTAGTTAGAATGAGCGACTTCAGAACCAACGAATTCAGAGGATTAAAAGGCGGAGATGAAGTAGAACCGATAGAACAAAATCCTATGATTGGTTGGAGAGGAGTATCCAGATATATTTCTCCAGAATACGAAGAAGGATTTAGACTAGAATGTAAAGCTATAAAGAGAGTGCGTGAAGAGTACGGACTACACAATGTAATAGTTATGCTTCCATTCGTAAGAACTCCAGATGAACTTAGAACAGTTAAAGCAATCATGGCTGAAGAAGGACTAAGACAATCAGATGGACTTAAGATTTGGATCATGGCAGAAGTACCTGCAGTAGTATTTAGAGCAGAAGAATTTGCAGAATTAGTAGACGGATTCTCAATAGGATCAAACGACTTAACTCAACTTATAATGGGAGCAGATAGGGACAACGGAGTACTAAATAACATGGGTTACTTCGATGAAAGAAATCCATCTGTAAAGGCAGCCCTTAAGACACTTATTGAAGCTTGCAACAAAAAAGGCAAGACCTGCTCAATCTGTGGACAAGGTCCATCTCAATATCCTGAACTTGCAGAATTCTTAGTAGAATGTGGAATCACATCTATCTCTGTAAACCCAGATACAGTTGAATACACAAGAAGACTAATAGCCTCAGTAGAACAAAAACTTATTTTAAACAAAATAAGATCACTATAATAAAAAATTTAAAGAGTTCGGCGACGGACTCTTTTTAATTTAATTTTAATACTTGTTACTAATAAAATAAAAAAATGGGTACAATAAAAATATAGTATTACTGAAAATTACGGTAAGATATTCCTTGTATATATTTTTTTTTAGGAGTATATTATTATAGGAAAGAGGGAATGGCATGAAAGATACTATTAACAGCATCTTAGACATAGAAGAGAGAACCAAGACCGTCATGGAAGAAACTGACGCAAAGATAAATTCCATGAAAGAAGATCTTCAAAAGAAACTCTCTCAAATGGAAAGTGAAGTTACAAAGGAAGCAAAAGACGAAGCTTCTCTTAAATTTTCTGAGATCATGGCATCTGCTGAAGAAGAAGTGAAGAAGAGAAAAGACGAAATTCAAAATGAACTTTCAAAGATTGATGAAAATTTTAAACTTCAAAAAGATGAACTGGTAGAAGAAGCATTTAAAAAATTTATATTGAAGGGATAGAAATGGGAGATTTCAATGCAGTATCAGCTAAAATGAGCAAGATGACTTCTGAATTTTTAACTGATAGGGACTATATAAGCATGTCTAGATTTCAAACCGTTTCTGAAATAATCACCTATCTAAAAGAAAACACAAAGCTATCCTCCTACTTCGACGGATATGAAGATTCCTACGAAGCAGAAAGAAAGCTGGATCTTTACAAGCTAGATCTTTTGACTAAGCTAAGACACTACTACAAAGGAAATTACTTAAACTTTGTAAATGCAGCTATTTCTGAATTTGAAATAGATGATATAAAAAGAGTCCTTAGGTATTTAAAGACAAAGGATGGCAGAAGGAGTTTAAAAGATAGACTGATAGTTCTAAATTCCGAAAATTTAATAGAAGAAAATGACACGATAAAGACTTTTGTTGAAAAGCTAAAAGGCACCAAGTACTACAAAGTTCTGCGCCAATACGTAGACGATGCGGAGGATGTAGTGCTTTTTTATATGGAGATGAACCTGGACAAGCTCTACTATCAACAGCTAGTTGAAATTTCAAATACATTTTCAAAAGCTGAGAAGCAAAAGGTGGATGAAGTTCTAGGAGTTAAGATCGATCTCTTAAATATAACTTGGATATATCGTGGAATTAAGTACTATGGGCTAATGCCTGAGGAACTATTAAATTTTGCGGTAATCGGAGGAAAAGTTTTTAACTTCGATAGACTTAGAGAAATGGTATACATGGATATAGAAAAAGAGTTTGTTCCATATATTTTAAATTCCCATTATGAATTTCTATTCCAGGGTGAATCTCAGGATATCTACCTGGACAGAAGAAGTTCAAGATTTCTCTACTACACATGTAGAGAGGTATTTAAGAGAGACTTCTTTGATTTTTCAAAGTTCGCAGCATTTATGTACATCCTGGACTTTGAAGTTAAAGATATAAGAGGAATTATGGAGGCAACTAGATTTAATCTATCTCCAGGAGAAACTCTAAACTACTTGGTAAGAAGCTATAAAGGAAGTGAATTGACTTGGCTGTAGAAAAAATGAGAATAATGAATGTGGTCGCTCCACTGGAAGTAATGGAGAGTGTGGTCGTAGATATTCTAAAGACTGGTGCAGTAAGCATCATAAACTCACAAAATCAAATCGACAACAACGCCTTTACTTTCAATCTTGAAAATGAAAACAACCTAGAGCGAGCTATAGAACTAAATCATATAGCGCCTTTTGAAAGGGACTCAATGCTAAATGTAACCATCGAAAAAGCAAAAGAGATGGAAGAGTTCTTTGGCATAAAGGATCTAAAGGTTGACTACGACAGGATAGATATGGGAGTGGACTACGAAGCATTCTATGATGAAATCAAGTACAAATCCAAAAGATTAAAAGAAATCAGAGAGGATTTGAAAGTCATAGATGGAATAGAAGAAAACTACGACTATTTTAAAAATGTAAACATAGATCTATCCAAACTTTCAGATTTAAAATATTTTAAGGTAAGGTTTGGAATCCTCGATAAGGAAGCTAGATTTAGATTAAAGAAAAACTATGGAAATATTCTTGCGATGATATTTCACACTGCAACCATTGATGAAGGTGAAGTATATCTTGCAATCTTTCCAAAGGAAGTTGATAAGGAAATAGATAGAATCTTAAAGAGTCTAAATTGGGAAGATGTAGAAATCCTAGGAAGGTACAAAGGGACAGCAAAAGAAATCCTAGAAAATTTCGAATCAGAAAAGGAAGCTTTAAGAAAAGAAGAAAAAGAAATCCTAGAATACAGAGACAGTTTCTTAAAGAGCAATAGAGAAAAAGTAGAAACCGCCATAACATCCATGCTGATTTCAGAAAACATAGAAGATGTAAAGAGATTTATGGCAAAATCTAATAAATATTTCTACCTATCAGGTTGGGTGAGTCTAAGGGATAAGGAAAGCATCGAAAAGATCTTATCCAAGTACGATGGACTACTTATAAGTTTTAAAGATCCTATAGAACAGGGCATCAAACCACCGACTAAACTTAGAAACTCAAATTTTTTTAAGCCCTTTGAACTTTTAGTAAACATGTATGGGGTTCCAAGCTATACGGAAAAAGACCCGACCCCATTATTTGCAATTACCTACATGCTACTTTATGGAGCGATGTTTGGTGATTTTGGACAAGGGGCAGTATTTTTCTTAGGGGGAATATTTTTATCTAAGAAGAACAAAGGCTTTGGAGGACTTTTAAAACGCCTGGGACTTAGCTCAGCAATCTTCGGTCTTCTATACGGATCCGTATTTGGAATGGAAGACTTAATAAAGCCAATTCTAATAAGACCATTTGAAAATATAAACACCACCCTTGGAGCAGCCATAGGTGTGGGGATCGTATTTTTAATAATATCTTATGCCCTTGGATTCATAAATAAAATAACGAATAAAGAGTATGAAGAAGCCTTCTTAGGCAAGGAAGGTCTAGCAGGATTTCTCGTATTCTTAAGTTTTGTAAATTTAGCAGCATCAAAAGTTTTAAATGTAAACATCGTTCCGACAAAACTATGTATCGCAATCATTGGAGTCTCACTACTTGCAATGATACTTTCAAAAGTAATCATGTCAGCTATAACAAAGAAAAAGATTGAGACAGAAGATGGGTACTATATAGGAGCTGTATTTGGACTACTTGAAACCATACTGAGTGTAGTTTCAAATATAATTTCATTCATAAGGGTTGGGGCATTTGCCATAAACCACGTCGGACTATTCATCGCATTTAAAACCATTGGACAGATGATAGGCACCACCAGTGCGAATGTCATCTCACTTATAGTAGGAAATATAATAATAATTGGTCTAGAAGGACTTATAGTATTCATTCAAAGTCTAAGACTTGAATACTACGAAATGTTTAGTAAATATTACACAGGAGACGGATATGAATTCGTCCCAACAACAATACGTTTGGAGGATAAATAATGGAAAAAATAATAATCATAGCACTTGTATTTGTGCTTTCAACTATCGCAACAGGAGTTTACTACATGTACAAAGGAACTTCTGTAGATGAAAAGAAACTTCGTATGTTTTTAAAATTCAACATGGTATTTTTCTTACCACTTATGTTTATGACAGTATTCACCCTTGTACCAGGATTTGTAAGCGCACAAACTGAAGGCGGATCATCACAAGGACTTGGATTTATAGCAGCAGGACTTTCAACAGGACTTGCATCCCTAGGAGCTGGCGTTGCAGTAGCAAACGTAGGTTCATCTGCCATTGGAGCAGTATCAGAAGACTCTAAAATACTTGGTAAAACTATGATTTTCCTAGGTCTTGCAGAAGGTATTGCCATCTACGGACTTATCATCTCAATTATGATTCTAGGTAGACTATAATGAAATCTCTTGTGATTTCTAGAAATAGAGATGTGACCACAGGACTTAGGTTGTCTGGAATAGACGGCAAATTTTGCAAAGATGTAGAAGAGCTACGCACAAATTTCAAAAAATATAAAGATGATGATTCCATTGGAATAATAATTCTAACGGAGAGAGACTTCAATGAAATTAAAGAAGAAGTCATAGCAAAGAAATTAAGCGGAACTCTTCCTCTTGTAGTAACTATTCCTGGACCTAAGGGAATCGAAGACAAGGACTTTATCCTAAGGTATATCAAAGAATCCGTAGGAATAAAGCTCTAAAGGGGGAAATATGATTTTACTTGAAAATAAAATTGCGATCTTTAATAAAATCGTATATTTGGAAAGAGAAAAAGACTGTGAAGCGAGGATCGAGGCCACCAAAGAAGAGATAGAATCCACCCTACAAAAAAAGAAAAAAGAACTTCAAGATATGAAGAAAGAACTCATAGATAGAAGAATCTACCTTGCCAATGAAAAGAAGTATGAAATGATTGGCAAAGCCAACGAAATGAAGAGGATAAAGAAGCTTGAAAAAGCTGATGAACTCGTAGGTCTTCTAATCGATGGAGTCTATGAAAAGATAAAATCTTATGTAAAGGAAGATTCCTACAACGATGAACAGATAAATAGATTTAAAAAACTTTTGGACAATCTACAAGAAGGAAGCTACATCGTTCACGTTCTAGATGTGGATGTAGAACTTAAAAAATCTTTGGAAGATTTGGCAAAGGAAAAGGGGATCAAACTAAATTTTGTCTCATTAGATCCAAAAAAACTCGGTGGATTTATAATTCTTGACGAAGAAATGACATATAGCATCGACAAATCCCTTTACAAAATTCTCGAAGATAATAGATACGAAATAGGCAAGATGCTTCACTTTGCACTCAAAGGTTAGGTGATATTTTGAAAGAAGGATTAATTAAATCAATAAATGGTCCGGTAGTAGTTGGAAAGAATATGGCGGATTTCAAAATGAGAGAGATGGTAGTAGTAGGCGAAAAGAAACTTATCGGCGAAGTAATAACCATTGAAAAAGATTTGGGCACCGTACAAGTCTACGAAGAAACCTCCGGACTTAAAAGAGATGAAAAGATAATACCTACTGGAGCACCACTTTCAGTTAAGCTAGGCCCGGGACTTATCTCAAATATGTTTGACGGGATCGAAAGACCGCTACAAAAGATAAAAGATGAACACGGCAACTTCATGCCAGAAGGAATCGGTCTTATATCCCTAGATGAAGAAAAACTTTGGGATGTAAAATTTGAAGTTAAGGTAGGAGATATGGTAGAAGGTGGAATGATTTTTGGAACAGTAAAAGAAACTGAAATCATCACCCACAGACTACTAATTCCAATAGACGTAAAAGGTAAGATTACCTCAATAGTTCCAGAAGGCAAATATAATATAGAAACAGAACTTTTGGAAGTGGAAGACGAAGACGGCGTAGTACATGGAGTTAAGATGTACCAAGAATGGCCAGTTAGAATTCCAAGACCTGTTAAAAATAGACTACCAATCGATAGACTACTTGTAACTGGACAAAGGGTATTCGATGTATTCTTCCCAATTGCAAAGGGTGGAACCACAGCGGTACCAGGTGGATTCGGTACAGGCAAGACCATGACCCAACACCAAATTGCTAAGTATTGCGACGCGGATATCATCGTCTACATCGGCTGCGGCGAACGTGGAAACGAAATGACAGAAGTACTAGAAGACTTCCCAAAACTAATCGACCCACACACCAATAAACCGCTAATGGATAGGACAATTCTTATTGCAAACACATCCAACATGCCGGTAGCAGCGAGGGAAGCATCCATATACACAGGTGTAACCATTGCCGAATACTTCAGAGACCAAGGCTACCACGTTGCACTAATGGGAGACTCCACATCAAGATGGGCAGAAGCTCTTCGTGAAATCTCAGGAAGACTTGAAGAGATGCCAGCGGAAGAAGGATATCCAGCATACCTACCATCTAGAATTGCAGAATTCTATGAAAGGGCAGGATACGCGGAAACTCTTTCAAATAATGAAGGCTCAGTTACACTTATAGGAGCAGTAAGCCCTGCAGGAGGAGATTTCTCCGAACCAGTAACAGAAAATACCAAGAGATTCGTAAATGTATTCTTGGCACTTGATAAAGAACTTGCATACTCAAGACACTATCCAGCCATAAACTGGATGAACTCTTACTCAGGCTATGTAAAGATGCTTAAGAACTACTACGATATGAATCTGGATGGAGATCTACCAGCACTTAGAGCAAAATTCTTAGACTTACTTCACAAAGAAGCAAAACTAAATGAAATAGTAATGCTAGTTGGAGAAGACGTGCTTCCAGATGATCAAAGGCTCGTGCTAGAAATATGTAGAGTAATAAAAGTTGGATTCTTGCAACAAAACGCATTTAACCCAACGGACACCTATGTGCCACTTGAAAAACAGTTTGAAATGCTAAAGACCATAGATCTACTTTTTGAACTTGGAAATGAAGCAGTAGAAAAACAAATTCCAATTTCACAAATTAAAAATGACGCCCTCTACGGCAAGGTTATCAACATGAAGTACGACGTACCAAACGACGACCTATCAAAAATAGTAGAAATAAATAACGAAATCAAAGAATTTTATAGAAGATTAATAGATGAAAATGTAGGTGAATAGATGAAAAAGAATTATTTATTACTAGATAAAATAGAAGGCTCACTAATTGAACTTTCGAACCTTCATCATGTCTCCTACGATGAAGTAGTTGAAATAAAGACTAGGGATGGCAAGAAATCCATGGTGGGAACTGTAGTAAAGGTAGATGAAGACAAGGCAACTATCCAGGTCTTCGGTGACCTTCTAGGAAGTTCCACAAAGAACATGGAAGTAACCTTTGAAGCAAGGCCATTTGAAATACCACTAACAGATGAAGTCCTAGGAAGAGTTTTCGACGGACTTGGAAGACCAATAGATAAAGGTGGAGAAATCTACGCAGATAAATTCTACAACGTAAACGGAAGACCGATAAACCCAGTTGCAAGACTATATCCAAGAAACTTTATCCAAACGGGAATCTCAGCCATAGATGCACTAATGACGCTAATCCGTGGACAAAAGTTACCGATATTTTCTGGTTCAGGACTACCACATAATGAACTTGCAGCGCAAATCGTAAGACAGGCAAAAATCTCAAATGCAAGTGGAGAAGATAACTTCGCCATAGTATTTGCAGCCATAGGAGTTAAACATGACGAAGCAGATTACTTCCGCGAAGAATTCAACAACGCAGGAGTATCAGAAAATGTAGTTATGTATGTAAACTACGCAGACGATCCAATAATGGAAAGACTTATCGTTCCTAAATGTGCCCTAACCTGTGCAGAATACTTGGCATACGAATGTAATAAGCACGTGCTAGTAATCATGACAGACATAACATCCTACGGAGAAGCCCTAAGAGAAGTATCTTCATCAAGGGAAGAAGTTCCATCTAGAAAAGGATACCCAGGCCATCTCTACTCAGACCTTGCTATGCTATATGAAAGAGCGGGAATGATAAAGGGAATAGATGGATCAGTAACACTTATACCGATACTAACCATGCCAAATGATGATATCACCCACCCAATCCCAGACCTTACAGGATATATAACAGAAGGACAAATCGTACTTTCAAGAGATCTTCACGGCTCAGGAATTTATCCTCCTATCAACGTCTTGCCATCACTATCAAGACTAATGAAGGACGGAATAGGAGAAGGATACACGAGAGAAGATCATGCGGACCTATCATCACAACTCTTTGCATCCTACTCAAAGGTGCAAGAAGTAAGAGCCCTTTCACAAATAATAGGTAGAGAAGATCTATCCGATTCAGATAAGAAAATCCTAGACTTTGGAGACGAATTCGAAAAGAAATTCCTACGCCAAAGATTCGATGAAAATAGGAATATAGAAGAAACATTGGATCTAGGATGGGAACTTTTAAAGATATTGCCAGAAGAAAGCCTAGATAGAATAGATCCAGAACTAAAGAAGAAATATTTAACTAGAAAAGTAGAAGATAATAAAGAAACTCACGAAGAAGTAGAGACACCAAGTAAAGACAATAAATAGTAGAAGGTAGGATAAAATGGCAACCAAAGTAATACCTACAAAAGCAAATCTTTTACAGACAAAAGCGTCCTTGGAATTTGCGAAAAAAGGCTACGACCTACTGGATAAAAAACGGACCGTCCTTATAAAAGAGATGATGGACCTAAACAAAAAGGCAGCGGAAATACAGAATAAAATTGTAGTAGAATTTGCCAAGACATATAGAGCACTAGAAGATGCAACTATCACAATGGGAACAGAATCAATCTTTGAAGTATCAAAAGCAGTGCCAATAGAAGACGACTACGAAGTAAAATTCAGATCCGTCATGGGAGTAGAACTTCCAAAGGTGAAGTACGAAGAAAAGGAAAGACGAGCAGAATACTCATTCCATAGAACTACATCTGCCTTCGACGAAGCAAGCATTGACCTTCACGGAGTGAAGTACTTGATCTACGAACTAGCAGAAGTAGAAAACTCAGTATTTAAACTTGCCCAAGAAATAAAGAAGACTCAAAAGAGAGCCAATGCCTTGGACAAAATACAGATTCCGAAGTACACAAAAATAGTAAAAGAAATCGAAAATATCTTACAAGAAAAAGAAAGAGAAGATTTCTTTAGACTAAAAAAAGTAAAAGATAAGAAGAATAGAAAATAAAAGAAAAAAATAAAAAAATTTAAAGATTTGAAACTTAGAGCCAGATGGCTCTATTTTTTTATGCAAAACTACATATAGTACAACCAGATATTATTTTGACTACAAATTTCTCCTAACAAAATTTATTTTATGTAGAACATTTTTCTAATCGAACATTATCATTTATTAAAAAAATCATTAAATAAATAGTAAATATTATCGTTTATCTCTTTAAATCGCAAAATTTAAAAAAATTACAAAACTTTTTTTGAATTATTTTTTTGTATTCTTTTTTAGGAATGCGATATCAATCGCTTAATGTACATATTTTTCGCGGAAAATAGCCATCTAATTGTTTACTTTTTAACGCTTGCAATTTACCAAGTTAAAGTATATAATACATAACTATATTAGGAGGTTAATATGACAAAGTACATTTTTAAAAGAATATTACAGGCAATTGGGGTCATTCTTCTCGTAAGTATTATCACTTTTGTTCTTATGGACTTAGCTCCAGGAAGCCCTTTTGCCAGTGAAAAATCCCAATCACCGGAAGTTCTAGCTGCTCTAAATAAAAAGTACGGGCTAGATCAACCTAAGATGGTTCAGCTCAAAAATTTTATATTAAATGCTCTCAAAGGAGATTTTGGAGTTTCTTTAAAAATGCAAAAGAATAGGCCTGTTATTGACATCATAAAAGAGATGTTTCCAACCAGTGCCAAACTCGGACTTCTTGCACTTACATGGGCAACATTAGTTGGGGTTCCTCTAGGTTGCCTTGCAGCATATAACAGAGGTAAACCTGTTGATTCAATCCTGCGGGTGTTGACCACCATTGGTATTTCTGCTCCTGGATTCGTAGTTGCGACGCTACTACTTCTACTATTTGGAGTTAAGCTGAAGCTGCTTCCAACTATGGGGCTTGTAGGAATAAAATCCTACTTTATGCCGGTGTTCGCTCTAGGGTTTTACTCTATGTGTTATATCGCTAGGCTGTCTAGGTCTTCCATGCTTGATGCCATCGGTCAAGACTACATCAGGACGGCTCGTTCAAAGGGTGTTTCCGAGTCTAAGATTCTTTTTAAACACGCTCTTAAGAATGCTTTTATACCTGTACTTACCTACTTAGGACCACTTACTGCTGGTATTATTACAGGCTCTATGGTTGTTGAATCTGTATTTTCAGTACAAGGTATGGGCAGATATTTTGTAAACTCAGTTTTAAATAGAGATTATCCGATTATTATGGCTACCACATTATTATTTGCGACCTTGGTTGTCTTTATGAACATGGTAGTTGACATTCTATATAGATTTATAGATCCAAGAATTGACTTAACGAAAGGGGCTTAGAATGGAAAATTTTTTCAATCTTAACAAAAAACTAAATCTTGATGAATATAACTTCACTGAAAACGACTTTGATCTTGCGTCAGTTGAACAAAAAGAAAATTTCATGACTAAAGCTCCTTCTACCTCCTATTTTAAGGATGCGATGAGAAGGTTAAAAGCAAACAAGATCGCCATGGTGGCTCTTATGTTCATCGTGGTGGTTGTCATATTTGCCTTCATCGGACCACTATTTGTGGAAGGGGATTATACCACTCAATTTAGAGGAGACGAAAATTTATTTCCATGTGCTAGGTATCCTTTTGGAACCGACAAGCTAGGAAGAGATATCATGGTAAGGACTATGTATGGTACCAGAGTTTCTCTTATAGTTGGAGTTTTCGCTTCACTTATCGTACTTTTCATAGGTTCTATATATGGAGCGGTTTCTGGATACTTCGGCGGAAAAGTAGATGCTCTTATGATGAGATTTCTAGATCTTATCTACTCAATTCCTGATGTACTTGTAGTAATTCTACTTTCAATCGGAATATCAACTCCTTTAAAGGACTTTGTAAACAGTTCAAATTCAGAGTTTGCCAAGAAGATTGCAGTCCTTGGTCCTGCGCTTATATCTATATTTATAGCCTTTGGACTTCTATACTGGGTCGGAATGGCGAGGATGATAAGAGGTCAGGTTCTTATGCTTAAGAAACAAGAATTTATCACTGCAGTGGAAGCTCTAGGTGGATCTAGAAAGAGAATTATCTGGAGACACTTGTTCCCGAACTGTATTGGACAGATAATCGTAATGACAGCCATGCAAATTCCATCAGCGATATTTCTGGAATCATTCCTATCCTTCTTAGGAATAGGGGTTTCAGCTCCGATGACGTCTCTTGGTGCTATGGCAGCAGATGCTTTGGGAGGTATATATTCCTACGCATATAGGCTCATCATTCCATCATTAATCCTAAGTCTTATGATACTATCACTTAACCTATTTTCAGACGGCTTACGTGATGCACTGGACCCAAGACTTAAAAAGTAGAGTAGGTGAACAATGAATACAGAAATGAACACAGAATTAAACAAAGAATTAAATATAGAAGATAGAAAAGAAATATTAAAGGTTGAAGACCTGCAAGTATCTTTCTACACACCAGTAGGAGAGGTACAAGCGGTGGACAAGATTAGCTACACCTTACACGAAAATGAAATCATGGGAATAGTTGGAGAGTCAGGCTCAGGTAAATCCGTTGAATCATATGCTATTATGGGACTTCTACAAAGTCCTGGAAAAGTAAAGGGTGGAAAAATCCTCTACAAAGGAGAAAATGTTCTAGACTATGACAAAAAACAGATGAGAAATTTCAGAGGATCTAAGTGCTCCATGATTTTCCAAAATCCGATGACCTGTCTAAATCCAGTCTATACAATTGGAAACCAGCTTATGGAAGCTGTCCTAGTTCATAGTAATATTTCTAAAAAAGAAGCCTATGACAAGGCGGTTAACATACTTGAACTAGTCGGAATTTCAAACCCGGAAAGGCGTATGAAACAGTATCCTCACGAATTATCAGGAGGTATGCGTCAAAGGGTCATGATAGGTATGGGACTAATTTGTGAACCAGACATTCTTATAGCTGATGAACCGACTACGGCGCTGGATGTAACCATTCAAGCACAAATCCTTGAACTTATTAAAAAGATTCAAGAAAAGACCAAGATGAGTGTAATCTTTATTACTCACAACTTGGCAGTAGTTGCACAAATTTGTGATACGGTATGCGTAATGTATGCAGGTAAGATTGTTGAAAAGGGAACCGTAGAAGAAATATTCTACAACCCACAACATCCATATACAAAAGGTCTACTTGGTTCAATGCCAAGAATTGACTCAAAGGAAAATGAAAGATTAAAATCCATCGAAGGAACTCCGGTAGACATGTTAAATCCACCGGAAGGATGTGGATTCTCAAATAGATGCGACCATTGTATGAACATCTGCTTGAGAAAAGAACCACCGATGATAAATATATCAGAAGATCACAAATCAAAATGTTTCTTACACGTAAAGGAGGCAGTACATGGAAGATAAAAAACTAGTAGAAATAGACCATTTAGTAAAACATTTCGATGTAAATTCAGCCTTTAGTGGAAAAGCAAAAGTAAAAGCTGTAGACGATGTATCCCTATATATAAAAAAGGGAGAGACATTGGGACTAGTTGGAGAATCTGGATGTGGAAAGACCACACTTGGAAGAACTATCCTAAGACTTCACGAACCGACTAGCGGCAGAATCACCTATGACGGCGAAGTGATCTATGACAGTGAAAAAAATATAAAAAAGGACATGTATCCATATAGAAGAAAGATGCAAATCATCTTCCAAGATCCATCCGCATCCCTAGATCCAAGGATGACTGTAAGGGAAATCATAGGAGAAGCGCTGGATATACATGGACTTTGCCAAAAAAATAGAAATGAAAGAATAAAAGAACTTATTAAAAAAGTAGGACTTAATGAGGAACATTCAAATAGATATCCACATGAGTTTTCTGGAGGACAACAACAGAGAATTGGGATAGCAAGAGCACTGGCAGTAGAGCCAGAGTTTATAGTATGCGATGAGCCGATTTCAGCATTAGACGTATCCATCCAAGCCCAAATAGTAAACATGCTTGAGGATATGCAAAATGAACTTGGTCTAACCTATCTATTTATAGCTCACGACCTTTCAGTAGTAAAACATATCTCCGACAGGATAGGAGTAATGTATCTTGGAAAATTAGTCGAGCTAGTAGATGCAGAAAGACTCTATGAAAATCCGCTACATCCATATACAAAATCTTTGCTATCAGCAATCCCAGTACCAGACCCAGAAGTAACTAGACAGAAATCCAGAATAAAACTACAAGGAGAGATACCATCTCCTATAAATCCGCCGACTGGATGTAGGTTCCATGAAAGATGCCAGTACGCGACGGAAAAATGCAGTCAAGTAGAACCACAAATAAGAGAATTAGAAGATGGTCACTTTGTAAGTTGCCACAACGTTTAGGAGGAAAAAAATGTTAAAAAAATCAAAACTATTAATCTTAGCATTAGCATTTACCATGCTTTTAACAGCATGTGGTGGAGGCAGTAAGCCTGCAAACCAAAACGCAGAAAAAGGAAATGGCGATACAGCCGTATCAGAATTTGAACCAGGAAAAGTAGACGGAGTTCTAGATCTAAACATAGCATCAGAACCAGAAACCATAGACCCACAACTAAATACATCAGTTGATGGAGCTATCATAGAATCACACCTATTTGAATCACTAATTAGATGGGATGACGACGGACAAGGAAACGCAGTACTTAAACCAGGTATAGCAGAATCTTGGGACGTAAGTGACGATGGATTAACATGGACATTCCACCTAAGAGACGCAAAATGGTCAGATGGAAAACCAATGACTGCAGGCGACTTTGTATATACATGGAACAGATTAGTTAATCCAAAAACAGGAGCAGACTACGAATACATGTTAGACATGGTAAAAGGATATGACAGCGAAGACAAGAAACTTGACATATCAGCACCAGACGACAAGACATTTGTAGTTAATCTAAGTGTAAAATGCCCATACTTCGAAGAAATCTGTGCATTCCCAGCAGTAATGCCAGTAAGAGAAGACGTAGTATCTAATAAAACATGGACAACTAGCGCAGACACACTAGTAAGTAATGGACCTTACAAATTAGAAAAATGGGATCACAACTCTCAACTAATATTAGTTAAGAATCCAGAATACTATGATGCAGGATCAGTTTTAGCAGAAAAACTAAACTTCCACTTACAAGACGATCAAAACGCAATCTATGCATCATATAGATCAGGAGATCTAGACTTTATCGAATCAGTACCACAAGAAGAAGTAGCAAAACTTCTAGAAACAAAAGAATTAAAGGTACTACCACAAGTAGGAACATACTTCGTATGCTTTAACACAGAAAAACCACCATTTGATGATGCAAGAGTAAGAAAAGCATTCTCACTAGTAATAGACAGAGACTTCATCGTAAAACAAGTTACAGGACAAGGACAGCAACCAGCATCAGGATATGTTCCATCAGGAGTATATGACGTAGACGGAGCAGACGGAAAAGACTTCAGAACCAATGGAGGAGACTACTACTCAGTTAAACCAGAAGACTACGATAAGAATGTAGAAGAAGCTAAAAAATTAATGGAAGAAGCAGGATATCCAAACGGAGAAGGCTTCCCACAAATAGAATATCTATACAACACAAATGAAAACCACAAAGCAATAGCAGAAGCTCTACAAAATATGTGGCAAGAAAAACTTGGAGTTCAATTAACACTTCAAAACCAAGACTGGAACGTATTCTTAACAGAAAGAAAACAAGGTAACTTCAACATAGCAAGAGATGGATGGGTAGCAGACTACAACGACCCAATGTCATTTATAGATATGTGGATGACCGGTGGCGGAAACAACAACGCACAATATAAAAATCCAAAATTCGACGAATTAGTAAAAGCTGCAAAAGCAACATCAGATCAAAAAGTAAGAATGGAAAACATGCATAAAGCTGAAGACATCCTAATAGGAGAAGACTCAGTAGTAGCGCCAATCTACTTCTACACCAACTCTTATATGGCAAAACCAAACATCAAGGGAATTTATTATACACCACTAGGATACTTCTTCTTTAAATCAGCAACAGGATTCTAAAAAATAGAAGTAAAAAATATTAAAGAAAGAGACTGTAACAAGTCTCTTTTTTGTGTAATTTATTATATAGGTTCACCACTCAAAACTGCTTTGTAGCGGAAGCAATCTGCTTCCATCAACATCGATACTAAACTCTCTTAACTCAGGCGAGCAGTCGAGTTCTGCAAATCAGCCTTCATTACATTCGGCTTCTTTGGAACTCTTTGCATAAGACCTGCTACGAAATCAAAGATTTCGGCTAGGGCTTTAACCCGTACGACAACCATTCCTATTATTTATCTCTGTAGCGGAACCTTCCAGGTTCCACAGCCGAGCAGTCGAGTTCTGCAAATCAAACTTCACTGCGTTCGTTTTCTTTGGAACTCTTTGCATAAGACCTGCTACGAAACGGGAGATTTCGGCTAGGGCTTTAACCCGTGAAACAACCATAGCTAATATTCAAATTTGTAGGCTCCACTGTCTTTAAGTGCGACTGTATTAATTTTTAATTCTATGTTAATATCTTTTTCTATTACAACACTATTACCTAAAAAATAATTTTTTATACAAAACATAAACACAAAATTAAATCCTAATTCAAACCTAATTACTTTTAAGAAATTTTTATTTTTTCTAAAATTCAACTTAAAAACACCTACACTTCATCTATATAACATATTGACGCAAACTAAGTTTAAATTATATAATATACTCTAGTTTAAAAATTTTTTACAGGAGGGTATTATGGAAAATAAAAAACTTAAACCAACTACTTTTCAAGCGGTATCACCACTAGCTGTAATGATTATTCTTCTTACAGTAGGAGTGGGTATCTTCAAGCTAAGAGCGGAACCTATTATTCTAATCTGTGCTAGTTTTGCAGCGATAATCGCAATGAGACTCGGCTACACTTGGGAAGAATTACAAAAAGGGATCATTGAGAAGATTGCATCAGCACTTCCAGCTACACTTATCTTGTGGTCAGTAGGTTTACTTATCGGATCTTGGATGTTTTCAGGTACAGTACCTATGATAATCTACTACGGAGTTGATCTAATCAATCCAAGATTTATTTATATTTCTGCATTTTTAATTACCGCAGTTCTATCTACTGTTACAGGTACATCTTGGGGATCTGCAGGTACTATCGGGGTTGCAATCATGGGTATTGCTCAAGGACTTGGAATGAGCTTACCTATCACAGCAGGGGCAGTAGTTGCTGGATCATACTTCGGAGATAAGTTATCACCATTTTCTGACACCACTAACTTGGCACCACTTGCAGCCGGCTCAGAACTATATGAACATATAAAACACATGCTCTATACCACAGTTCCAGCATCAATAGTTTCCCTTGCAGTTTACTTAATCGTAGGTCTATCTACTAAATCATCAACAGTGACTACAGAATCAGTAAATATAATTCAAGGACAACTATCAGGAATATATCACTGGAGCATACTTTTACTACTTCCTGTAGTTATCATGCTTATTGGATCAGTTTTAAAATTTCCAACTCTTCCAACCATGGTTGTGAACTCACTAGTATCTGTAGTTATAGGAGTATTTGTTCAAGGATTTACACTTAAGGATGGATTTATCTCCATGATCAACGGCTTCAATGTAACTATGACAAACTTCGACGGAGAAATTTTAAAAGATATAACCACATTAATCAATAGAGGTGGGGCAGTATCTATGACTACCACCACTGTACTTGTATTCTGTTCTATGGGATTTGCAGGGATCATGTCCACATCAGGCATGCTTGATGTAGTTCTAGAAGCAATTCTAAAGAGAGTGAAGACCACATTTGGAGTTATCCTCTCAACTATCGCATCTTGCTTTACAGTTGCCTTCGTAACAGGTAACTCATACCTTTCAATCCTAATTCCAGGAGAACTATTTAGCAAGATTTATCTAGAAAGAAATCTACATCCTAAGAACCTTTCAAGAACACTTGAAGACTCAGGTACTGTACTAGTTCCACTTATTCCTTGGTCAGCAGCAGGAGCATACATGGCAGCGACTTTAGGCGTAGAAACTTTGGCATACTTACCATGGGCAGTGCTTAACTACATGGGAATAGTATTTGCTATAATTTTAGCATTAACGGGTATAGGAATTACTAAGATAACAGAAGAAGAAAAAGAAAAGTTTTTACAAGAAATGGGTGAAAAATAATGTTTTTAATAGAAAATGCTAAGATTGTCGGCGAAGAAGGTCTTAAAAATATATTAGTAGCCGGCGGGAAAATCGAAAAAATATTCGAAGGTAGCTGTGACTATCCAGTTGATGAAAAATACGATGCAGCTGGCAAGACCATCATCCCAGGTCTTATAGACCAACACATTCACATCACCGGCGGTGGTGGAGAAGGTGGATTTAACACGAGAGTTCCAGAACTAGGACTTTCAAAATTAATCGAAGCAGGAATCACAACAGTAGTTGGACTTCTTGGCACCGATTCAGAAACGAGAAGCGTAGAAAATCTAGTGGCAAAATCACTTGCCCTCACCAAAGAAGGAATTAGAACCTACTCACTTACAGGTTCTTACGCATATCCAAGCCCAACTATAACAGGATCAGTTAAGACTGACATAGTCTTTATAGATCAACTAATCGGGGTTAAGATTGCCGCAAACGACCATAGAGATTCATGCCTTGACTACAAAGAGCTTCAAAGAATTGGAGCAGAAGCAAGAGTAGCAGGGATGATTTCTGGCAAGAGCGGTCATGTAACCATCCACATGGGCGGAGGAAAATTCCTATTTGGTCAAATAAATGACGCGCTAGAACATTCCAACCTACCGATTACAATCTTTAGACCAACCCACGTAAATAGGGACGACAAACTATTTGAAGAAGCGCTTGATTTTGCAGAAAGAGGCGGATACATCGATATAACATCTGGCATGAGTAGAAAATTAACCGATGCAAAAGCATATCAAAAGGCAAAAGAAAGAAATGTGCTAGATAGAATCACATACTCATCAGACGGATTCGGATCTTGGTCAAACTATGACAAAGAAGGAAATCTTGTAGAAATTGGATATTCACCAGTTGACACAGGTATCAAAGCTATAAAAGAAATAGTAGAGTCAGGAGAAAAACTAGAAGACGCAATCAAACCATTCACATCAAATGTAGCTAAAGTTTTGAAACTCGATAGAGAAGTGGGATATGTAAAAGAAGGATATCTTGCAAATCTAGTTGCATTAAATGATGATTTGGAAATCGAAACAGTAATCTCCGAAGGTCAAGTGATGATGAAGGACAAAAAGTTATTAAAAAAAGGAACCTACGAATAAAATTAATTAAAGATAAAGGCGGCAGAGATGTCGTCTTTTTTGTTTCAAATAAAAAAAGGAATGGTCTCCCATTCCATTTTACTTAATCGATTTTTCTATCCGCCACTTCATCGATCTTATCCATTATCTTAAATGCGGCTTTCATATGAGAAGGATAAATATACTTATCTTTCATCTTCTCTATTCTTTTTCTGAACTTTTCTCCATCTTTTCCTTCCAAAATCCTCTCTTTTGCGTAGTTAAGGATTTCTATATGAAGCACGTATTTATTTTTTAAATACTTCTTTAAGCTCTTATCTTTTAATAACTCTTCTGCCTGCTCCACACTTCCTTCAATTAAGTAGATGGTGGATAGAGTTGTCTTGACCATAAATTCAAAGGTCATATTCATTTTTGCTTTCGCGAGAAGCTTTTCGTCGAGGTATTTCGCTTCTTCAAACTCCATTTTGTAGAATCTGTCTTCCATCCTATTTATAAATATCCCTTGGATAAATGTCTTGGAAAGATCTGCTTCGTCGATATTCAAGCTAGTCTCTTCGACTTCCTTGCAATTTATTATATCCTCTTCGTCGTTTAAAATCCTGTGGAGAGCGATTCTTTCTTCTAAATCATTTTTCAAGTAAAAGATATTTGCACCGTCATTATTTATAGCATTAAGGGGAACTAGGTTTACTATTCCAATGTAGATTCCTACTATTGCAAATATTTCTAGAAGTCCTGTTATAGCTGGGTTTAGGTTATAGGTTTTAAAGATTATTATCGAAATCAATGAAACTATTAAATTTAAAAGTCCGCCACCGAGGTTATAGATAACTACTGGATAATCTCCGTCTTTCATCTCTGGTGGAACCATAATGCATTGTCCACCTGTGCCTGGAACTTTTAATTTTCTAATATTAAATCCGTTATCTGTTCTTACAAGGGTAGTAGAGCCTATTCGAAAGTATAAAAATCTATAGCCAGTTATAAATCCTCCGATCATGTGACCAGCTTCGTGGAAGATTATGTGGATCATGACTACTAAGTAGATTGATAAAAATATTACTGCGAACCAGAATATATTATTGATATTCTCGATTTCTATAACGATAAATTCCTTTGCATAATTTACTATTTGTCCGGAAGCAAATCCTACAAAAAATGCTGTGGCTAAAAATGCAACTACTGTAAATATATTTTCTAATGTTTTTCTCTTCATATTTCTCCTTTTATGTGAAAACGATTAAATAATTTTTCCATGGGTATGTATCTAAAGATAAATTAAATTATAATATATTAGGAGGTCCCATGAAACTATATTATACGCCGAAGAGTTGTTCCATAGCAAGTTGGATTGCTTTAGAATGGGTGGGTGCAGATTACGAAGTGGAGAAAGCAGAGACAAAATCTGAAGAATATAGAAAGATAAACCCAGCTGGAACTGTGCCAGCGCTAGATATTGGAGACGGAAAGATATTAACAGAAAACACTGCTATTTTAAAATATATAGCAGACACACATAGAGAAAAGAACCTAGGTGCTGACGAAGGATTAATAGAGGAGTTTAAATACAACAAACTTTCTTCGTTTTTAAATGGATTCCATTCAGCTTTTGGTCCATATTATGTACCGGAAAGATTTACCGTTGCAACAGATGAGACTTCCATAGAAAATGTTTTGAAAGCAGCATATATTTCGATAGATAATGCGATGAAAAGCTTGGATAATTTGCTTGAAGGGAAGGATTATCTCTATAATAAGAAGAAGAGCGTACTTGATGCGTATGCCTATGTAATGGTGAGATGGACGGATGAATTTGAAAAATCCTGGAAAGATTATCCGAATGTGAAGAGATTTGTAGAAAATTTGGAAAAGGATGAAGCGGTTAAGACTGCATATAGGGGATAGTATTTTAATAGTTTTATAGATTAAGACCATCACCCTGGGTGAACCAAATTGGTAGAGTTGTCGCTCTATAAGTATTAATTATTTGCAAGGTTTAAAGACTTCACGCCTCTCGGCTGTGGAACCTAGAAGGTTCCGCTACGGGGATAAATAGTAGATATAGTTATTGTACGGCTTCGCCTGATTAAAAAGAATTTAGTATTTAGTTTAATGGAAGCTGATAGCTTCCGCTACGAAAATAAATCTCTTATAAGTTTTCTCTTAAAATAAATTTATAACCTTACGTCTACCTATTCCATAGAATCCTTAATCAATGTCTATTACGGATTTAAACCTATGCCACCAAAAGTGATTTTTGCTTTCGGCGTTAAGAAATTTTCCACTGTCTGAGCGAAGCGAGTTTGGAAAATTTTTATCCGAATAAAAAAATCACTTCAACAAAAAGCCCAATGCGAGGTGGGTAGAGGGAGCTCGAGGGAGAAGGGAGGAAACTGCGAGTCTCGAAGAGAAAACCGCAGGTTTTTTCGAGAGACGTTAATTTCCTCCCTCTCCCTCGTAAAAGAAAATTTGAAGAAGAAAGAATAGATTTAGGTTATGGATAGGATATTTATTTAAATTTATTTTATCTTTTGCCTTAAGTAGGTTAAATATAGGTCAGATCCTTCGACTGCAAAGGCTACGCCTTTTCCGCTCAGGATGACCAGTTGGTAGGACTTCTTAGCCTCTCGGCTGTGGAAGCAAAATACTTCCGCTACGTGGATAAATAGTAGAGATAGTTATTGTACGGCTTCGCCTGATTAAAAAGAATTTAGTATTTAGGTTAATGGAAGCTGGTAGCTTCCGCTACAAAAATAAATCTTTTCTAATTTTTTTAAACATAACTTTTAAAATTATAATAAAACAAAGGAGATTGTTTTGAACATTAAGAGTCAAGAAGAAATTCTAAATATCATTAAAAATATCAAAAAAAGACCAATTATAATCGGTGTGACTGGACGAGTTTCCATAGGCAAGAGCACCTTTGCAGGAGAACTACACGATCTATTAGAAGAAAATGGATACTCTTCAAACATTCTATCCACAGATCATTTTCTCTACAGCAACAGGGATTTAGAATCTAAAAAGATCGAGGATCCTCGCGGTTTTCCAAAGAGTTATGATTCGGATAAGTTTAGAGATGCTCTTTTAAATATTAAAAATAATAAGAATGTAGACCATCCCGTTTATTCCCACACCACCTACGATATTTTGGACGAGGTTCAAACCTACGAGGTCCAGGACATAAATATTGTGGAGGGTGTAAATATTTTTTATAACAACAAGGACGAGGTTTCATTCCAAGACTTTTACGATTTAGTTTTCTTTCTTAATACGGACAAGGAAAATACATGGAACTGGTACTTAAAGCGAGTGCATTTTCACATTGATGAGTGCCATGACGAAAATAATTTCTTCTATCCTTTTAAGAGCATGTGTGATGAAGATATTGAAAGGGAATCTAAGAAATACTGGGATGGTATCAATGATTTAAATGATGTGAAATTTATAGAGCCTACGAAATCTCTATCCGATTATGTGGTAAATTTCAATTCTAATCATGAGATTATAAGTATTGAAAATGTAAAAAAATAAGAGGTCAGTTGACCTCTTTTTATATTTTATATTAGAAATGATCTGGTTAAGAAATCCACCAATAGAAATAGTATCTTCATGAGCATTTCAAATAGGATAAATGGCACTAGGTACCATCCGATGAAATCTATCTTATCTTTTCCTATTCTATCTTTGTAGAGACTTGTAGCTATAAATGTGGTTACAAGGAATAGGATAATGGTTGGTAGTATTCCTGGTGTGATGGATTCAAGGATAGTGAAGTGAAATATTCCGCCGATTGGGTTAATGATATAGAGTACAAACACAAGTACTTGGCATACTGCCCAGTTGACGAATGATTTTTGGTTCACTTCTTCTTGATCCGTTACAAAAGAAACCTTATTTGTTGCAATATCTAATGGATAGTAGTGTTCTGCAAGGGTTAAAAGAATTCTAAGAAGTGGTAGTACAAAGATTGCGATGGATACCTTGCGCACTGCAAGCATAACCGCAAGCACATTGAGTAGATAAACTATACCTATGATTCCATTTCTTAGTCCTTTGTCGTTGAAGTTTAGTCTATTTTCAAGTTTAAATAGAAATCCCTTAGCCTTGTCATCTATATTTTCGATGGCTTCCTTTGCTTCTTCTTTATTAATAGGAAGTTCTTTCTTAGAAGCATCCTTTTTTATAGGTTTAACCTTTTTTTCCTTAGGCTTGTGTTTTTTATCTGATTTAGAAGATTTGAAGAAGGAGAATAGAGATTTTTCTTTCTTTTCATCTTCTACATAAATATCTGGATTATCCTTTAAGGCACGGTTAACTTCGTCGAAAAATTCCTTTGAAGAGATGTGTTTTAAATCTTTCTCTTCGATTTTTTCTTCTTTAGTTTCTTGTGATTCTTTTTTAGATTTTTCTTCAATTTCAGATCTCTTTATTTCTCTGAAATCTCTAGTGTCTTTTTGAACCTTTGAATCTTTTTTATCTATCTTTTCTGTTTTTTCTATTTTTTCAGTTTTTTCAGACTTTGGCTCAGTCTTAGATTCTTTCTTTACAGATTCAGCTTTATTGAAATTATTTTTATTATCCTTAGTAGAATCTTCTGATTTTTCCGCTTCTTTAAGCCTAGCTTCTATCTCAGCCTTTGGAATGGACATAGTATCTTCGATATTAACCGGTGTAATATCGGTCAAAGTCATATTGATGTCTTCTTTGTTTGGAGATTTTTCAAATATAGAAAATTCATCTTCTTCATTGATAAAATCCATAAATCTTTCTTTTAGAGATTTGGATTTCTTCTTAGGTTCATTCTCTAAATCTTTATTTAATTCTTTTAGCTTAGATTCTTTAGAACTTTTAGATTTTGCAGTTTCTTCGATTATTTCATCTTTTTTAGCCTTTTCAGATTCTGCTTTTTTCTTAGCTTCCTCTTCTGAAGCTTTAAGCTTTCTGTCTATCTCTTCGCGAAGTTTCTTTTCTTCAGCCAAAGTTTTTTCAGAAGCCTTTGTAAAGTTTTCGATATTATTTTTTACAGTCTCATCGACCTGTTTAATAATTTCTTTAAGCTCTTTTGTATTTTCAATGGAATCTATATTTTTAATGGGCTTAAAAACGATTGTTTTGTCTTTAGGATCCCCAATATTATCTATGCCATTGTCCTCAGATACGATTTTTACTTTTACATTTTTCAGATTTTTTCCGCAAATCTTACAGTAATTGTCCTTCGGATCTACTTTATTTCCGCAGTTTGGGCAAAACAAATTATCACACCCCTTTTAAAATATTATAACACAAAGTCACATTTATTCACTAAAATAAAATGAAGAGTGTAGAATTTTTAATTAAATCTTATATAATTTCAAAAAAAAAGAATAGGCGAACCTATTCTTAAAATTAATTTTAAAATTTTAGCCTATTGCACCCCAGAATATTCCGATTAAGTAAACCGCTAGGGAGATGCCCACATAGACATACTTAATCCATGTGTAGATAAGCTCGTTTTCTCCAACTTTTCTGCCTGTTCCTTTAAATATTTCTTTGATTGCAAATTCCTTATCGAGTACCCATCCAAAGATGATGGCTGCAAGAAGTGCGCCTAGTGGTATGACATAGATTGACACAGCATCCATCCATGCGCCTAGTACGTCGCCGTTTTCGATTCCAATTCCAACTATAAAACCTATAAATAATATAATAATGGTTGCGGTCTTTCTACCAATGCCAAATCTTTCTTCTAGCATTTCAACGGGAGTTTCATATAGGTTTATAAGAGAACTTATTCCTGCGAAAAGCACAGCGATAAAGAAGATCACTGAAAATATTCTGCCTCCCACCATGGATTTAAAGATGGATGGCATGATGATAAACATAAGTGGGGGTCCACCTGCAGCTTCCACTTGAAATGCGTAGATTGCAGGGATGATTACAATGGCTGCAAGCATTGCCGCTATAGTATCAAATGTCGCCGTCCATTTTGCAGAGTATGGAATATTATCTTCATCACTTAAGTATGAACCATAGACTACCGTTCCAGATCCTGCCAGTGATAGAGAAAAGAATGCTTGTCCCAGTCCGTAGATCCAAATTTGTGGATCTTTAAGTTCAGAAAAATCTGGAGAGAATAAAAATCTATATCCTTCTTCTGATCCGGAAAGCATAGCAACTTTTATGGCAAGTATTATGAAGAATAGAAAAAATGCCGGCATCATTACCTTGTTTACTTTTTCTATTCCAGAGCCGATTCCGTAGGACATGATGACGATACAGATTATGATTGCAACTGCATGCCAAATAAGTGAACCATATGGACCTGCAATGGCACCGAAGTATGCACCTGAGTCTGGTGCGTCTATCATGGATCCGGTAATTGATCCTACTAAAAATCTGATGATCCATCCTACTACAACGGTGTATCCAATTGCAATTGCAAAGGAACCTACAACGGGGATAAGCCCTATGTACTTACCAATTTGTGAGCCACGTCTTTCTGTCGCTTTTAAAAATGCACCCCTCGGACCGGATTTAAGTCCGCGACCAAGAGCCATCTCTTCTATTATTCCGGAATATCCAATTACGATTACAAAAAATATATATGGAATTAAAAATGTAAATCCGCCAAACTTGTGAACTCTAATTGGAAACATCCAAATATTTCCCATGCCCACAGCCGAGCCGATACATGCGAGGATGAATCCCCATTGACTTCTAAATGAATCTCTCTTATTATTTTTTTCTGTCATTTTTTTAGGTTGGGCTAACCCTTCCTCTTTCACCCCTTTTATTAGTTAATGAATTAAAATAATTTAAAGACTATTATACCACCTAAATCACCTCTATTCAAATGGAATTATTTTGGGTATATTTAAGGTGAAAAATATTTTAAATAAATTTTATAGCATATAAAGGTAAAATAAGGTAAAATATAATAAATACTAAATGAGGTGATATTATCAAAAAAGACAACAGAGTAAACAAGTTTAAACTTGCCTACTATATAATCGCGGTAGTAGCAATACTTGCCGTACCTCTCTTTATAAGACCTTACTTCAATGGTCCACAAGAGGAGAAGATAAACAATGTAGACTACGTTACATTTGCGAGATACTTAAAAGATGAAAAGGTAAAGGAAGTTGAAGTTAAAGATAGAGAAATAAACTTCACCCTAAAGACAGATGGAAAGAATGTCATCAACAAAACCATCAGAATGGAAGATCCATTCCTTGCAAACAGACTTATAGAGTCTGGAGCTAAGACGGACAGAGTATTCCCGGCGCAACTAAATCCTATACTTGGAAATATCATCTACATGGTTTCCATGGTGGTGCTATTTGTAGTAATGGGACAACTCCTATCTCGAACTCTATTTAAAAAATTCGGCGATGGTGGAGTAGGTCCGATGAGTTTCGGTAAGAGCAACGCAAAAATATATGTAAAGAGCACAGACGGAATAACCTTCGACAACGTGGAAGGACAAGATGAAGCGAAGGAAGCCTTGAAAGAATTGGTAGACTTCCTACACTCTCCAAAGAAATATACAGATATAGGAGCGAAACTTCCAAAGGGAGCTCTACTAGTAGGACCTCCTGGAACAGGTAAGACACTCCTTGCTCAAGCGGTGGCAGGAGAAGCAAATGTACCATTCTTCTCAATATCAGGTTCTGAATTTGTAGAGATGTTCGTAGGACTTGGTGCTGCAAAAGTAAGGGATTTATTTAAACAAGCACAAGAAAAAGCTCCTTGTATCGTGTTTATCGACGAAATCGACACCATAGGTAAGAAAAGGGACGGAGCAGGATTCTCCGGCAATGACGAAAGAGAACAAACTCTTAACCAACTTCTATCAGAGATGGATGGATTCGATTCCAAGCTTGGAGTAGTAATCCTTGCGGCGACAAATAGACCAGACTCACTAGACCCAGCACTATTAAGACCAGGCAGATTTGACAGAAGAATACCAGTGGAACTTCCAGACTTAGTGGGAAGAGAAAAAATCTTAAAACTTCACGCCAAGAAGGTGAGAAGAGAAGCAAGCATCGACTACAAACAGATTGCCCTTGCAACAGCAGGCGCATCTGGAGCAGACCTTGCCAACATGATTAACGAAGCGGCGCTAAGAGCAGTAAGACAAGGTAGAACCGCCATGACTCAAAAGGATATAGAAGAATCAGTGGAAGTTGTGCTAGCAGGATACGAAAGAAAGAATGCGGTTATATCTTCAAAGGAAAAGGAAATAATTTCCTACCACGAAGTTGGACACGCACTAGTAGCAGCAAAACAAAGTAACTCCGCACCGGTACACAAGATAACCATAGTTCCTCGTACATCGGGAGCATTGGGATACACCATGCAGGTTGACGAAGAAGAGAAATTCCTAATGTCAAAAGAAGAACTCTTCAACAAGATAGTAACCTTGACAGGAGGACGTTCCGCAGAAGAACTCATCTTTGGAGTAGCAACCACAGGCGCAAGTAACGACATAGAACAAGCAACCAAGATCGCAAAATCCATGATCACAAGATTTGGAATGAGCGAAGAATTTGGATTTGTGGCAATGGCAGAAGTAAATAACAGATACCTCGGTGGAGATGCGACCATGACCGTAAGCGACAAGACCGCCTATGACATCGACCTAGCAGTTAAGAAACTCATAGAAGCAGCCCACATGAAAGCGATAGACATACTAAAAGAAAATATAAACGCACTTCACGAAATAGCAAACTACCTATTGACAAGAGAAACCATAACCGGCGAAGAATTTATGGAGATTTTGAAAAAGTATGAGTGATTATATATCCTACGAATCCAATAGCGAGAAGAGCTTCGGCATACTTGATGGAGAATTTATCTATGATTTAGGCGGACTCTACGGAATAGATAGCCTCCTTAAATTTATAGAAATGGATGAACTTCAAAGAAGCAAACTAAACAAAATAGAAACCATCTATAGAATAGAGAGAAAATCAATAAAAGAAGTAAAAATCTTGCCACCGATAGAAAACCCGAGAAGGGGAATATTCTGCGTAGGCAAAAATTACCTGGACCACGCAGTAGAAATAAAAGAACTTGGAGATGAAATCCCAAAGTCACCGATATTTTTTACCAAGAACATCGACAGGATCATCGGAACAGGAGACACCCTAAACATAGAAGAAGCACCGACACAATGTGCTGATTATGAAGGGGAACTGGCGCTTATAATAAAGAACAAGTGCAAAGATCTAAAACACTACGAAGTATGGGAAAATATCCTCGGATTCACAGTGGCAAATGACTTTTCCGCAAGAGAATTACAGACGAAATTCGGACAATGGACCAAGGGCAAGAGTCTAGATAGATTCCTAGCAATGGGCCCAATCGTAAAAGAATTCTCCAAGAGAGAAGTGGAAAATCTATCCCTAAAGACCTGGGTCAACGGAGAACTAAGACAAGATTCAAACACCAGTAGATTTATCTTCGATATAGAAAAGATCCTCGTAGATCTATCCATGGGCATGACACTATTCCCAGGAGACATTGTGCTTACAGGTACACCATCAGGAGTAGGCGCAGGATTTAATCCACCGAAATATTTAAAATCGGGAGATAAAGTCGAAATAGAAATAGAAAAGATAGGTAGATTAGTAAACTATATAAAATAGAAGAATATAGAAAAAAATTTGAAAGAACCTTAATCAAGGTTCTTTTTTTGTGTGCATAAGTTTTTGGTTCGTAGCGGAAGCATTTTGCTTCCACAGCCGAGAGGCTACAATATTCTTCCAACTGCACCGTAACGGAAGCAATCTGATTCCACAGCCGGGCAGTCGAGTTCTACAAATCAGCCGGCACTTCGCTTGGCTTCTTTGGAACTCTTTGCACAAGACCCGCAGCGAAATCAAAGATTTCGGCTAGGGCTTCGACGCTACAATAAATCTCCCAACTACAGTCACCCTGAGCGAACGAAGTGAGTCGAACGGGTATAACCTCCGAAGGTCAAGTATATGCAAATGAGCAATAACAAAAATAAAAGCTCCAAGACGATTCCGATTACAGAAACTCAAAAATTCTAAACCACGTCGACCTGCAAATTCGCAACTCGCTTCGCTCAAACAGTACCAGCTTCCATAAGCCTGGATACTAAATTCTCCTCCCTTAGAAAAAAGCGTACGATAATAAAAATTACATTATTACGGATGTTATACATATAGCATCAAAGACAAAAAAATAATAACACATGCTATACGTCTACACCTAAAGACGAATGGAGTGAGTCTTAGTAGGTGTGATGCAACCTGTTCTCCAAGAGGCGTAGTCGATTGGTTAGAACAGTCTGCTGATAGCATCAAAAACAAAAAAACTCATGCTATCCGGATAGCATCAAAAATAAAACCATACAACCTTGCAAATTTAACAAACTTGTAACACTACCCAATTTTTCTATATATTATAATAATGATAAATAGTAAAAATTCGGAGGACTTATGTTTAAATTTTACAGAGACGTTAGAGAACATTTTATTAAATACAAAAAAAATTATATACTTGCAGTTATTTGCTTAGCTATCGTTGATTTTATAGCGGTGCTTCCGCCAAAAATCATTTCAAATGTGGCGGATAGAATAAATGCATCTACCCTAGATGCAGATTTTCTTAAGAATAACACCATCTACCTGGTGATCATCACCGTTGGGTCCTACCTAATCGGACTCGTTTGGACGAAAAATCTCTGGGTTACTTCAGACTTTTATGGGAGGGATATTAAAACAAAACTATATAATAAGATTTTAAATTCCACCGGCAGGTTTTTCGAAACTCACACCACCGGAGAACTGATGACAAACCTAACCTCTGACCAAGGTTTCGTAAGAGACGCAATTAGTTTTGGAATTCTCGCTCTATTTGATGGTGCACTCTATCCGGCTTTTGTAATTGTTATGATGGTTATGAGTTCAAATCTCAAACTGTCTACCATGTCAATTATTCCGATGCTTTTGATAATTCCAATAATCTACTGCATCTCACAGAAGATTGAGCATCAATACACCTATGTGCAAGAAAAAAACTCAAAAATCAACGATGCGGTCCTTGAAATGACACAGGGAATCAGGGTTATTAGAGCCTATAGCGGCGAAGAAAATACGACTTCAAGTTTCGAGAGTCTAACAGATGATGCTTTTAAAGAAAATATTAAACTAAGTCTTTACGAAAGATCCTACGGACTTTTCGCCAACTTTATTCCTGCTTTTTCTTACTTTATCTGTCTCTACTACGGGGCTGCGATGCTAAAGGACGGAGCCATAACTTTGGGAAATATCGTATCTCTTCAAATCTACCTTGGTATGCTTGTGTGGCCGATGATGGCTATTGCAGAGTTTTTCTCCGCTGTTGCACTGGGAAAAGCTGGTGTGAATAGAATCAACAGCGCCCTAAACTTTGTGGACGATATAACCTATAGAGATGGGGACAAGAGCCTCGATAGAATTAAAAAAATTTCATATAGAAATTTAAGTTTCAAATATCCAACTAGCGAAGAACTAAATCTTAAAAATATTAATGTGGAAATAAAAAGGGGTATGACCCTTGGAATCGTCGGCAGGACCGGCTCAGGTAAGACCACATTTATAAAACAGCTGCTTCGCGACTATAAATTAGATAATGAAATGCTTTTTATAAATGACATTCCAATCGAAGATTATAAGATGGATGATGTGTTTAGAAAGATTGCCTACGTTCCTCAAGAGAGTGTGCTTTTTTCCAAATCAATTAGAGAAAACATCCTCTTTGCAAGAAGTGACGCCACAGAAGCTGACCTTGACGAAGCTCTTGAAATCACAGATTTAAAGAGAGATATTAATTCCTTCAACGAAGAGCTTGAAACCTTGGCAGGAGAGAAGGGAATCTCACTTTCGGGAGGACAGAAACAGAGGATTGCAATTGCAAGGGCGATTATCGCAGACAGGGAACTTCTGATCCTAGACGACTCTCTATCTGCAGTTGACTCAAACACAGAAAAGAAAATCATCTCCCATATAAATAAAAAGAGAAAGGGCAGGACCAACATCATCGTCTCCCACAGGCTTAGTGCAGTGGAAAATGCTGATCTAATAATCGTACTAGATCATGGAGAAATCGTAGAGAGAGGTACCCACGAAGAGCTTATGGCTACTGTAGGATGGTATAGCGAGCAGTACAATTACCAAGTGAGTGGAGGAAATAAAAATGAAGACTAATATGAAAAAGACCATGCTCCACTACCTAATGAAGGTGAAGTACTATATTTTAATCGGCACAATCCTTATGCCACTTTCGATATATTTTAAGATTCAATCGCCGATAGTAGTGGGAAGAATATTGAACGAACTTCTAAAAGAAGGGGTGGGGATAGTAAACTATCCAGAATTTTGGAAGGATGTGAAACTATTCCTATACTACCTACTTCTATTTGCAGTTTTGAAATTTGCATCGGAATTAATCTTAGCCTATGGAGCAAATAAATCCATAGTCTACATTCAAAACGATCTTTTCAAAAAAGTTTTGAGATTTCCAGTTAGCTACTTCGACAAAGAACCAGCCGGCAAGATTTCATCCAGAGTGGGAAATGACCCTGCTCAAATAAAAGATTTTTTCGAAACGGCAATTTCATATATTATCGTGCCATCTTTAACTATACTTGCAATTTTGTACAAGATAGTAGTTCTTGAACCGAGACTTTTGATACCACTCATACTTCCAATGCCAATACTTGCAATAGGTAATTACATCTATGCAAAGATAATGAGGGATGCCAGTTTCAAGGTCAGACAGTACGTATCAGAAATCAACTCCACATTCAACGAAACCATTGGAACCATAGACGTTATAAGAAGTTTCAACGGAAAGGATAAAAAGAAGAAGGAGTTTGACAATCTTAACGAAAGTGCATTTAAAGAAGATCGCAGGCTTTCCATGCTTGCTGCTTATCTTGGATTTAACTTCTCAGAGACGATGAAAAATCTAACCCTGAGCCTAGTAATAATCTATTTTGGAATTGGAACTCTTAGGGGAGAGGACTTCGCCAACGTGGGTATGATTTATATATTTATAAATTACACCACCCAGTTCTTCGACAATATCAACAACACCATGATGAGCATAGGAACATTCCAAAGGTCAATGGCAGCAGCGGAACACGCATTCAATATGTTTAATGTGGATCTACCACTGGAAGATTTAACCGACAACGGGATAGATCTCAAAGGAGATGTTGAATTTAAAGACGTGGACTTTTCTTATGTGGAAGGGGAACAGGTACTTCATAATCTTTCGTTAAAGGTTGGAGAAGGACAATCGGTGGGCATCGTCGGAAGAACCGGTGCCGGCAAGAGTTCTCTTATGAATCTACTATTTAGATTTTACGATCCAGATAGAGGAGAGATCACCATCGGTGGCAATGACATATGCAAAATGTCCCTTAGAGATTTGAGAAAAAATATGAGTATAGTAATCCAAGACCCATTTCTATTCATGGGAACTATCGAGACCAACGTGTCCTTAAACACTCCAGGCATCGACGAAAAGATGGTGGAAGACGCACTTATAAAAGTGGGGGCATCTGACTTTGTATCTAAACTTGAAAATGGAATAAGGACCACAGTGACAGAAAAAGGAATGACCTACTCCCTTGGAGAAAGACAGCTTATCTCATTTGCGAGAGCTCTCGTTCACAATCCGAAGATCCTGGTACTAGACGAAGCCACAGCGAGCATCGACTCAGAAACGGAAAGTCTAATTCAAAATGCAATCAAAACCATTCAAGAAGGCAGGACCACATTTATCATCGCCCACAGACTTTCAACCATAATGAATTGCGACAAGATAATAGTTCTTGACAAGGGCAAAATCGTTGAAGAAGGGAAACACGAGGAACTTTTGAAACTAAATGGAATCTACAAAGAAATGTGGCTAAAATCATTGGAAGAAAAATGTAGTTAAATAAAAAGGGTTAAAAATGAATTCAGAATTTAAAATAAATGGAAAAGTTTTAGAAACAGAAAGACTTATCCTTCGACCATTTAAACTAGAAGATTTGGATGATTTCTATGAATACGCATCTGTTCCAGATGTAGGAGAGAGGGCAGGTTGGAACCATCATGAAGATAAGGACGAAAGTCTAATAATCTTAAGTAGATTTATCGAAAGCGACAAGACATTTGCCATCCTGCTAAAAGAAAATAAAAAAGTAATCGGCTCTCTAGGTGTAGAAAAATATAATGACGAAGATAAACTTGAGGAGTTTAAAGATTATAAAGGAAGAGAATTGGGATTTGTTCTAAGTAAGGACTACTGGGGCAAAGGCATCATGAAAGAAGCGGTGGACAGGGTATGTGAATATCTATTTGACGAAATGGATTTGGATTTTCTCCTCTGCGGACACTTTGAAAATAATACACAATCGAGAAGAGTCCAAGAAAAATGCGGCTTCAAACCATATAGAAAACTCATTATCAACACCAGTATGGACACAAAGGAACAAGGATTTTTAAATCTAAAGATAAATCCAAAGAAAAATATAAAATTTAAATTCTCCCATCCAGAGACACTTATTTGGGGAGGAAATTAAAATATGAAAAAAAGGGAATCCACTAGGGTTCCCTTAATTTTTATAAAAAAATATTTCTCTTTCAAATTTTTAAACTGACAAAATTTCCAAAAATTCAAAACTTACCGGCAAAATCAATTTACCCAAGTTTCTTCCATATCTTCTACAATCTTGAAGAAATCTTCGCCAGGGCGGATAATATGCTTCACCCATTCCTTTTTTATGCACCATAAGTTTGCTTGCACCACAAACTCACTTCTATCAGTGATTTCAAAAATTCTCTTCCAACTTTCCCTTATTCTCGCCTTCACATCGTCAAAGGCGCCGGTGTACTTCCTGTCGAAGATGTCAAAAGTGTGGGAGAGTCCGTAGGATTTTAAAAGACGATCGAAATCCTCCGCATCCGCAGCATCCTTAGGTATGTACTGATTATTTAAAACCAAATCCCATCTGCCGCCGTCAAAGTATATAACCTCATCCTTAGGCACCCTAATTGCATAGACCACCTCTTTGTCGATGGGCTTTAGACAATTCTTCTTAGAAACGCTGCACCAAATCGGATACTCGGAAATATTATTCCTTGGGACGAATCTTTCTGCCATCTTTACAAAATAATCGTACCTTTCTAGGAAAAACGGAGCGATATCTGCCATATGTAGCTGCACATATAGCTTTTTATTGGTAATGATGCCCTTGTTCTCCAGTTCATAGATACTATTTTCGTGTTGTCTAGTATATAAATTTACAAATTCCATATTATCACCAATTCATTTATACCCGATTGAAATAAAAATTTAAAATCCATTTTATTGAAAAGTTTCCCCTGATAATTTAATATAGATACAGGAGGAAGTATGGAAAACATAAAAGAAATCATAATGACAATTGCAAACGCAAAAATCGTACAGATAATCTTCAAAGGATTTATGACCGTTCTCGTACTAAGCATTTTGGAACAGGCATTCAACAAAAAGCGTTCGTTGATACTTCGTACAATTATAATTGGAATAGCAACTATTGTCTACGCTTTTGTAATCATTGTATGCGCTTTATATGCGGCGACGGCGACAGAGGAAGGAATTCCGAAGAGGATCATCATGGCAGTTATAGCAGTGCTACTATCCATATATTTATACAGTATTATAAAGAAATATTTAAAGAATAGAAAGGAAAACAATGAAGAGCTTTAAGAAAAGTTTATTATACGGAGTGACCATTGGTATACTCATGGTCGTTACCATCAAGACATTTAAAATCGATCCAGAGCTCGTAAAGAAGAATTATCTCTGGGTTGCAATTACTATAATTGCATTGGTTGCCGGAATAAATCTCGGTTACAACATAATTTACATGAATAAAATGAAGAAGCTTATGCCACTATTTAGTCAAAAAAGATACAAGGATTTTGTAACAGAAGTGGACAAACTTCTCCTAAAGGCGAAGGGCAACTACCTAAGATCAGTTCTAAAAATAAATCAGTCCAGCGCCTACATCAACCTAGATGAATTTAACAAGGCGGAAAATGTGCTTAAATCAATAGATATAGGTGGATTGAAGTCCGACGATATCCAAATCATCTACTGGATAAATATGTGCACCTTGAAGTACAACAAAAAGAACTTCGACGGATTTAGAAAATCCTACGAAGAAGGGAAGAAAGTCTTCGAAAAATACAAGGACAACCCTCATTACAGAGAAAATATTATGAGAATCACCATGAACGCAAAAGTCGTAGACAAGAAATTTGACGAAGCTCAAGCGATTCTAGATAATTTAAAAGAGACATACAAAACAGAAGAACTTAAAAAAGAGTATGACAGATTACAGAAAACTCTCGACGACATAAAAAATAAAAGTAAATAAAAAATAAAAATGGTTATAGAATTCTATAACCAATTTTTTTGCCTACTTTCGCTACTATTTTATAAAATTTTCCGTAAAATCACGATTCAACTTGCCACCCTTTACAATTTCGTATAAGTTTGTAGCTTTCACTTCCATATCTGAAATTTCACGGATGGAGTCAAAACGCTCATCCCGAATATTTTTAAAATTAACAAGCATTTCTTCTTTCGAATTTTTAATTATTTCAAAACCGGACTCACTCGCAGCAAGCACCCGTAGATATGGTTTGCCCATATTTCTTTTTATAAGTTCCCCATCAAGCCCAAGCACCTTTGATAGGATAATCCTCTTGATCCTAGAGCGGGAATACCTCTTAGAAGTGCAAGATTCTAAGAAATCTTCATAATCTTTATAAATATTTTTAAGGACCAAGTTTTTCATTCCATCTTCGTAGTCAAGATAAGAAGACAAACTTGGATCTTCCACCATCTTAAATCTAAAAATATCGTAGATACTAAACTTATTTTCTCGCAAAAGTTTTAACTCATCCCAAGAATACTCCGGCATAAATTTAAAACCAGAGTCTATATGATCTCTGATATAGGAAGCAGAAGCGAACTCACCAATAGAAAAATCATCGTTATATTCCGTTCCAACCCTTTTAATCGGGATAAACTTAGTTTCAAGACCACATTTCCTAAAAGCTTTTATATATTCCATGGCGAGAATATTGTTTGATTTCTTAAAAGCAGACCTTTCCTCGTCGGTAAAATCGCAGGCACACTCAACCGCCTTCATATAACTTTCACCAGAGTTAAGAGACTCTTTTAAAATATCCTCGGCAATCTTATCCACCTTGGAAATAATTTTTGTAAGCAATTCAATATCACTCTCACAACCAAAGGCAAGACCGTCTGGATTTATATATTTTAAAATTCCCACAGCACCTTTAGCGAACACCTCTGCGTTTTGAGTAGAAAATAAAACGGGAAGTTCAATTACAAGATCCACCCCAGATTTTATCGCACATCTTGCCCTGCTAAACTTATCTAGAATTGCAGCCTCGCCCCTTTGAACAAATGACGAACTCATAATGACAGCTATCTTCGCCTCGGGATATTTATTTTTTATTTCATTTATTTGATAGAGATGTCCATTGTGAAATGGATTGTACTCCGCAATAATTGCAATTAACATAGTATCACCACATTTATTATACTATATAGAGTAGAATTCATAAAAGTAATACTAAATTAGTTAAGATCTAAAATTTATGATATAATAAGAATGATAAAAAATTATGGGAGGTAGTATGAATATACTAGTTATTAACTGCGGAAGTTCTTCACTAAAATACCAACTTATAAATCCAGCAAATGAAGACGTTCTAGCAAAAGGACTCGTAGAGAGAATCGGAATCGAAGGTTCTAGAATCAAACACGAGGCAAAAGATAAAGAAAAACAAGTAATTGAAAAACCACTTAAAGACCACAAAGATGCAATCAATTTAGTAATTGAATGCCTACTAGACAAAGAATACGGAGCAATTAAAGACGTATCTGAAATCGGAGCAGTAGGACATAGAGTAGTACACGGTGGCGAAGACTTCGCAGATTCAGTACTAATCACAGACGAAGTTATGAAGGCAATCGAAAAGAACGTAGACCTAGCACCACTTCACAATCCACCAAACATCATAGGAATCAAAGCCTGCGAAGAAATCATGAAAGACGTACCACAAGTAGCAGTATTCGACACAGCATTCCATCAAACAATGCCAGGCGAAAACTATATGTACGCAATTCCATACGAATTCTACGAAAAATACAAAATCAGAAGATACGGATTCCACGGAACATCACACAAATATGTAACAGAAAGAACAGCAGAAATCCTAAACATCGACAAGGATAAGCTAAACGTAATCGTGTGCCACCTTGGAAATGGATCTTCAATCTCATGCGTAGAAAATGGAAAATGTAAAGACACTTCAATGGGACTTACACCACTAGAAGGACTAATCATGGGAACAAGATCAGGAAGCATCGACCCAGCAATCGTTACATTCCTAATGGAAAAAGAAAATCTTTCACCACAAGCAATGAACGATATCCTTAACAAGAAATCAGGAGTTCTAGCACTATCAGGAGTATCATCAGACTTCAGAGATATCGAAGACGGAGCCAAAGAAGGCAACGCAAGATGTCAGCTTGCTCTAGATCAATTCGATTCAAAAGTAGCTAAAATCGTAGCATCATACATGACAGAACTAGACCATGTAGACGCTATCGTGTTCACAGCAGGAGTAGGAGAAAACTCAATCTCAAATAGAGAACACATCGCAAAGAAACTTGGAATCTTCGGAATCAAGCTTGACACAGAAAAGAACAACGTAAGAGGAAAAGAAGCTGTAATCTCAGCAGACGATTCAAAAGTTAAACTTCTAGTAGTACCAACCAACGAAGAACTAATGATAGCAAGAGATACAGACAGAATTGCAAAATAAATTATAAATTAAGAGCCGCAAGGCTCTTTTTTTATGTAGGAAGTAAAATTAAATCTATGTTATAATTAGTTCATGTATTTCGCTAAAATAGTAGAAATAATTGAAATTACGGAGGATCTTCCGCGAAGATGAAATATTTATTTATATATAGCACCAAAGCAGGAAATAATGATTTCCATAAATTCCATTTAAGAATAAAAGAATTTTTCACAGAGAATAATTTAATAAGAGACTGCCAATTCGTATTCACAGAAGATGAGAACCACGCTAAGAGAGCGGCGAGAGAATTTGCCCGTGAAAATACAGAAGGAATAGTCTATGCCTGCGGAGGAGACGGAACCCTATCTGAAATAGCAAATGTTTTAAAGAATACAAACATAGCCCTAGGACTCATCCCAATGGGAACGGCAAATGACTTTTCAAAAATATTTGACTATGAAAGATTCACACTAGAAAATTTAATAGATCCGAAAATAAATAAAATCGACACCATAGAGATAAATGACACCCACACATCTATAAATATCGCATCCACAGGTCTTGATGCACAAGTCTTGGAATACGCAAGGGAATATGCGAAGAAATATAAATTCTTAGGCAAGAAAATCTACGATCTGGCAACCTTGAAGGTACTATTTAACAATAAGGGACAATATCTAAAGATGACCATAGATGACAAGAAAGTAGAGGGACACTACACCCTCTGTGCATTTTGCAACGGATCCTACTATGGCGGAGGATTCAATCCAGCACCAAGTAGCATCTTAAACGACGGAAAAATGGAAATCGTCTTGGCAGAATACTTAACAGTCCCAGAAATTATAAGACTAATACCGAAATATAAAAAAGGTCAAATATTTAGCGAAGATAAAATCAAAACTTTTAGAGCAGAAAAAGTAAAGATCGAACTCGAAGAAGAAATAAACCTAAATATCGACGGAGAACTCCTAAAGGATAGAGAATTTGAGTTAAAAATAAATAGAGAAAACTTAAATCTAGCTATCCTTACAAATTTAAAAAACAAAAATCAAATAATAGAATAAAAAATAGCGGGAAAAAAAGAGCCAGAAGGCTCTTTTTTGATTGATAAAAATGCAAAGGATAAAAATATAAAAAGTAATATTAAACTATGGTTACAAAATCGGGAAAAGCTTGAAAAAATAGCGAAAATTGGGTATCATTTAAGTGTTAGATAGGTACAGTTAATCTGTACAAGTAAAGAATATCTATTTATATAGAAAATTAAAATAAAGAAAGGAAGAGAAGGAAATAAAATGAGAGAACAAACAAATAAAATACTCAAAACTTTGTGTATTTATATGCTAGTCATCTCCATGATGCTATCCAGCTTGGTAGGCTCATGGGACGTAATGGCGGCAGTGGAAAAACCAACAGTTAATCCAGTCTTTTCTGGTGCTGAAACCATTACTGGAAAAGTATTGATGGGTAGTGGTCAAAGAAAATCAAGAAAAATAGATTTTACTATCTATATAGAAGTAGTTCATTCAAATGGCAAGACTGAAAACTTAACTACTGTCGTAAAATATAATGTATCTAGCCCAAACTGGTCTGTTTCTGTAAGTCCAGCTCTAACTACTATGGATACAATAAAAGTAAGGCAAGAATATGCAGGAAATGTATCAGAGACAATAGAAATAACTCCTCAGAAGTCTAAAAAGGATTTGTATGCAGACAAGCTACAAATGCCAAGTGGAGAAATTTGGATAGAACAATACGTTGCCAATATAGTTAACGCTGACGAAAAAGCTGAAGCTATGGATTTGTTAAAAAAAGCAAATCCAACTATAGCTAAGGATATTAAGTCTGTTGAATTTATAATCACCGGTGTTACTACTAAAACTGCTTCTTATAAAGTAACCTACGACGACAACTCAGTATCAGAAGAAATACAAGCTCCGGGCTTAACAATAAAAAAAGTTACAGAAACCTCAAGATCACCTGAGATTGGCAGTATTACAATTGTAGACAATGTTGTTAAGGGAAAACTGGCAGGGCCGGGACCTTTTGACGGCATAAAAGTACAATTAATCCTTAATGTTAAAAAGGAGAAAGCAGATAAGTATTGTAATGAAAACAAGTGTAAAGTTGACAAAGACTCATCTGACCCAGTAGAAGTAACGTTACAAGACGATGGGAGTTTTTCCTATACTTTACAAGCAGGAGAAAGTTTAACTCTCGACCAAATAGTCGGTGTTTCAGTAAAAGAACCCCACAAATTTGTATCTTGTTCTACAACCACTGTTAAACCAGTAATACCTGAAAAAACAGAAGTTAAAGACCCTAGAAAATTAACAGCTGAAGATAAAAAAGCAATTGATGCTGCTATAAGAAAAGCATATACAGTAAATGGAGAATCTAAATTACCAAACGGAGTTGGAGACTGGGATGGAGTTCCGGCAGTTATACAAATTGATGACAGCGGCAATGTCAAGATATTTAGTGGTAATGATGTAAAAGGTACTTGGGACTGGGACAATGGTGGTATATTTGTTCCGGAAAAAAATGCAGATGGCTCAGTCAAGTTAAATGATGGAGCTCAACCAAAAATTACAATTGCGGCAAAAGACCTTCTAAAAAACCTTAAACCGGACGCACCTGCGGTTAAGTTAAGTGATGATAAGAAAAGCATCACAATCACTCCAAATGAAAAAGATACAGATGCTAATAGTATTACTGTGTCCTACACAGGAAAAGATGGTAAAACAAAAACAACTACTGCTACAAAAGCTGATGATGGAACTTGGTCTATCACTGAAGGCGAAGGTTCCGTCGATAAAAATGGCGTTGTAACGCTTCCTAAAGACAAGGCAAAAGGCGGAACAGATGTAACGGCTAAAGTAACAGATAAGGGTGGAATAGCGGAAGGCGATACAGATCCACTTACATCAGATCCTAAAACTTTAACTGTAGAAGAAACAAAAGCTGAAAAAGTTGAAGCCCTTGGCGGTCTCGACCCAGTAGTAATGAAAAAATGGGTTGAAGATACAGTTGACTGGAAAGACGGCGTAAAAGCTAAAGACTCCGCAACAGATGAGAACAAAGCAAAAATAAAAGAGTTCTTAGGCGAAGCAAAAACAACTTTTGCTGATGAAAATTCCAGAGGAACCACAGTTGAAGGTGATTTCACAGGCAAGATAAAAGTAACTTTTGATGATGGTTCTTTTATAGAAGTAGATAAGCAAATTCTATATGTAAGCAACCATGTAACTAGCATGGAAAGAAAAGATAAGGTTCCAACCGATGCAGTTGATGTTCAATTTAAACTAGGTGAAGGTGTAAAGGTTGAGGATAAAGATCCAAATTCAGGAGAAGTTACAAAAACAACTAAAGGTGACAAGGACAATCCTGTTCTTTACAAAGAATACAAGGTAAAGCTGGGAACCGATTTCTCAACTTATGAACACCCAACTTTGAAAAAAACAATATTTGATTTAATTGATGAGAAAGCTGACGAAGGATATACAGATCCAGTTTGGAAAGATATTAAAGGCGGCACAAACTTTGCAGTAGCTTCTGATAACAATGTATTCACAGCCACAGCAACAAAGAAATTTAAAGTTACCGTTCAAGCAAATGGCGGAACAGGAGACGATAAGGTTGAATATAAGAAGAGTGGTGAAAACTTTACTCTTCCTGCTAAAAACACCTTTACTCCACCAGCAAACCAAGAATTTGAAGGATGGTTGGTTGGTGATGCAACAACAACTACAGAACCTGGTACAGAAATAACTATAACGAAGGATACTGTAATAAAAGCATCATGGAGACAAATCGAATCCAAGGTGACATTCCAAACAGAAGCCGGCGCAACCGGCTCAATGGATGATGTAACTGTCAACAAAGGCAGCAAATATCCACTTCCAAAACCTACATTCACACCGGAAAAAGACAAAGAATTTGCAGGTTGGAAAGTCGGAGATAGCACAGAATTAAAGGAAGTCGGAGAAAAAATAGATATCTCAGGCGACGTAACACTAACAGCAACATGGAAACCAATAATGGTAGATGTAAGCTTTGACAAGGGCGAAGGAAGCGGAAGCAAAGAAAAAGTATCCGTAGCCAAAGGAAGCGAATACACATTACCAGACGGCAAGGAATTTACCCCACCAGAAAACCAAGTA